>BNJU01004441.1_pt1 | contig 22982 bp, 25 predicted proteins | sample 8539281 | NCBI WGS metagenome assembly BNJU01 (sample SAMD00202456, study PRJDB9452) | human saliva metagenome | isolation source: human saliva | place: Japan
GGGAAGTTAGTAGGGAGATGAAGAAAGGACGCATGCATAGCAGCCGTCGCTTTTCTGATGGGGGAGATAACCTGAAACCTCTACATCTTCTGCTACATCGGAAAAAGGTCTGTAAACTTTCAACAATACAATCATTCAATCCGTCATAAGTCCAAGCCATATTCTTTTTATAAATGTCCTTATAAACCTTACGCAAAATCCTTAAAATTCCTGCCGAATTCAGAGGTTCTAGCAACTGCTTCTTCGTATCTTCTTCTAATCGAGCCTCCGTCATGTTGCAAATATTATGAGCTATCGGGTTTCAGTGCCGTCTCTTCTACAGTTCTCAATTTACTAAAAAGCCGTTGTTATTTCATTATGCAGGGCATCAGATTTTAAAGTTGTCACCTTATAATACTCACAGAGTGACATAATGGTCTGAAAATACAAGGGACCATCCTTCATACCACCGGGATATTTTTTATCTAAATAGTCCTGCAATTCGGGGTTATATTTTCGTGCCTTATTACAATCCCATCTAAATACACGTTCACCATTTCTATCCAGTTCCCTACCACATTGCAGCAAATCAAAGCCCTTTATACATTCTAAATATTTAAAGCCTAAACCCCCATTAAGACGGGCGACAGCTTAACAATAAATTCGGATAACTGTTCCTTACGTTGACGCAGTTCCATTAATTGAAAATACTCGGAGAAATCACTGGGACTCTGCATGAGTATTTTCCCTTTATAATCAGAAATAATTTTATTGGCCTCGCGCCAATTTAACATAGTCCGGCACACACCGTGCCGCAATAATCTTTCAGTCGTATCTGAAAACAGTCTTCGATTTTGTTCTACAAGCTGAAGGGCTCCCCCGTATTCATAATTACGAACCAGAGATTCTATTTGAAGTTTCAGGCCATGCCTTCTAATCATTAATAAGGGCGGCTCGGTGCAACGATTAGGGCTACTCGGATTATCATCTTCATTACACTCCAACATTTGGACATATTCTTTCTTTTCACAATGACCGGCTATCTTATCTCTATCAACATGCGGGTTTCGAGACCTGTACCGCTGTACACGAAGGATAATCAACAGATAAAAAAGACATAATCGTCTTCATCTGCGGAGTTCCCGAACTGATATTCAAAATCCATTTAACGTCCGGAAATTGCTCAAACAACTCATCGAATTTCTCTTGCAAATAAAGTAACCTTTCATAATTTTGAGGCTCCGTTATTCCGCTTTTTAATAAATTCAATCTCACACTGCGGAGCCACTTTCTTCACGCCTAGAGGTAGCAATGCCATTGCTCCTCTTTTTCTTCCATATCCGCCGTTAGGAATACGAACACCTTATCGATTTTATAATGCCTTAAGATATGTAGCATACCCCCATCGTGGTAGTCACGAACAGGATCTGTATTGCCAACCGGGTGTAAATAAATATTGCATAGTCCCTACTCCTTATATAAGAATTCACATGAGCAACCACCCATACCCAAGGCGGTCTTTATCCCGATACCGATAAATGACGCCCACATTAACAACAACATGATAATCCTTTTTGTCATTTCATTTCCTCGAAAGTTCAGCTGTATCATGCCTTCATACCCATTGATACGAGACCCCTCCAATGAAAAAAGGGCGGATCGCAGTTCATACTTACCGATTCTACATGCATTGCCTAAGACGGCTTCCAAACCCTCTTGTTCTAAACGAAGTTCTTCCGAAAAAGCGTTCCACTTATTATCTAGTCCGTAAAAAGCACGATTAAGGTTGGGAAACACGTCATAAGCACCGTCGTGTTTACAGGTTGTGGGCGTATGTAACGTCAGCCTACAACCATAAGGCAAGAGATCCGTTGTAAATGCCTGCGTTGCCAATGTATCAAAAGTAGTCTCGGCAAGAATCATTGGGCCGTTCAAGCACAAATCGCATTCATGTTTCTTTAAATACAGCTTACGAGGCTCCCATATTTTCCATCAAGGCATCAAATAAAGGTATCATCAACATGCCCCACACGCCAGATAAAATACCCTGCGTTTCGATGGAAAAACAGGTATTGATGAAAAGGACGCATCAGTCATTTCATGCAATACATTTCCCCACTCTTTCCCTAACTTTTTCCATAAGGGCTCCATGAATGACGGAACCCATGGATGGGATGAAGGCGAATCCCGTTGACGCTCGATACCTCATACTCCAGCAAGCGTAACATTTCTATACCTCTTTTACTCGGCAAAGTCCCATTAACTGGTGTCCCTGCCCCTTGATTAGTCAGTTTTTACGGTACGCGGCGATATATCTTTATCCTTAATTTTTATGTTTGTGCTTAGGAAAAACGACATCTAAATACTTTTGTAATAACAGCACGCCCCTTTTCTCCCATTCGGCGCCAAGTCATATATAATCGTTTTATATTGAAATCCCGTCCCCCCGCCAAGGAATAAATCTGCCTGCTTCGCCTCATTAAATGCTTGAGCAGCAAAAACTGCCTGCCGAACGCACGAGTGAATGCATGTTCCTGAAACTTCAAGTTTCTCATCACATATTCACGAGTTACCGAAAAATATCGTCAATACTTCCAATACCGATTACTTTCAACATGTCTAAATCAGCAGTAACGGAAAAGCGCAACCGAGTCCCGGCTGGAATACATTCACGAAATAGGGGCAACCTGCAAGGATTCATACCCTCGGTCTTAGCCAAAGAACCATCGAGTTTTTGTACAATAATCGTATTACACAGGGTTCTACACAGGCTGCATCACTTACTATCAAGCCGCGCAAGACATCATTAACGGCACCGCCGCAAGATCTTTCCCATGTTCATCCCTGTAAATCCAATCTATGGAATACACCTTCCTATATCACCTTCTACGCCCTATAACTTGATATCTCTTCGCGTTCTTGCATTAAATACAGTCTGTTCAATGCGCTTTGCCACTCGTCTGCATAGTTATTCTTGTGCTTTAAGAATCGACATTACTAAGAATGCCTGTCCGCAAAGCACCTTTTATGGAACTACCGGGAATATACACAGAGCCGAAGGCATCCGTAACATTTCTGGCAATATCATTCACTGAGCGTCGATCTATTAAAGGATTATTGGTATGAACATGTCCGATTGTACCTGCAAGATTACGAATTTCATCAGGTCGAATCCCTTTTTGTGTAAGCCAATCCCACAACAACTGCCCTTGGAAGGGGCCTTTTCTTCCCAATTGTTCGGCAGTACGCTCAATATATCGAGAGAACTCATCTGTAAGCTTTTTCCTAAATAAAAATTGTATCCATTGTGCCTGGTCAACAAAATACACCTGACGAGCTTTTTCATCAAAAATATATTCTGCTGCCGTCAACTTGTCTCCACTACCTATATGGACAGGTGACAAACACTCTATTTCAAATTCTTTGGTTATTCTTCGTCCTACCGTCATGCGTTCACCCCCAGATACAGGGCCTTTCCGTTTGCGATATACAGGATGCCCCTTATCATTTTCCATAGAAGCTATTTCACCGACAGGTCGACTTTTAAAACACGATCCGGATGCAATCCCATATATATCATGTCGCTTATGCACATACCCGAAACCTAAAGACGATACAAATCCGCTTCTTTTTTTCAAGGAATAAAAGCCCTGTTTAATATCATCAATATCTCCTACATGGGGTATAAGGAGAGACATATTCATATGCCATTGTGCAGTTTTATCATCCATACGTCGTTTTAACTCTATAGCATCTTCATACGGCGGCTCTTCATCCAATATAAACGGGTCGTCATGAAAACGGAATTTTCCATAACCGCTGCTTCTTTTGCCACCAATGCCACTAAGTCCCAACTGTCCTAAAAGGTCCAAGCTACGCTGCACTATGCTTTCTTCCCCTTGGATGATTCCATAAAGACCCGTATTTTTTGCAAATACAAAGGTTCCTACGTAATACGGCAAGGGCTTATCACCTCGGCAATTAACCTGTTCCGTCAACCAGTCAGCCCCGAAATCAACGCCACCTTTAAAGGCTTTACCCGTCTTTAATGCCTGTATATATTCATCTACTTCAGACACGCGAATAAATTCCAACTTTTTATTCGTCTTCTTGGCAACCGATGCACTGCAGGCCTCTGTATAGGACCAATCTTCATCAGACTCAGACCGTTCAATCGGTAAAACCGGTTTAGGGACATATAATTGGCAATCGCCCCCCACTTCAGCAAAGGGAAATAAGTCGGAGAACACCAATTGTCCCGAATCAACAGCTTCAACTAAGTCGAAAATTCCATCATTGTCGCCGTTTTCACCTAATTCACAACATAGGCTGCTAAACAACCTATCCGATTCGTATGTATATGTAATTGACTCGAGTCCGCCGCCTGCTTCAACAGTGCCGAAATGGATCGGCGTATCAAATTCTAATTGATACAGATATGATGTCATCATTATCTACATCCCTTTTAACCAATTTTCACACTCATTACAATCAACGACCTCACGATTCTTAACAAATTTATCCTGAACCATAAGATTTTCAAAAGCAACCTTACCGTAACCGCGTGAACCATGGCCGCCCAAGTAATCGCTTGCCAATAACTGCAAAGCCGTTCCAAGTGCCTGCATATCTTCTTTAAGTTCATCTTCCCGCTCAATATTGTACACAAGCTTAAAGTCAAATATTGCACCGGCAGGAACTCTCTCGATTTGTCTGGGATTAGCCACTGCGGTTAATCGACTAATCGTATTTTCAAACTTAACTTCGCCGATATAGGTATCCAAATCAAGGGCATTAAATTTTTCAACGCTTTCGTCTGTCATTCTTAAGTCGTAAAATTGTAATCTCGAAGGTCTGGCATTATCTTTTCCGGCACTTCCGAAAAAGTCGTTTCAGTAATTCCGAATCATCATCAATTTTTATTTAAGATGTATCCTGTCGCTTCCGCCTTAGCCAATAAGGTGCGCATCTTCCCTTTCAAAGAACTGCCGGGAATAACCGGTTCCTTTGTCAACGGATCGCGAACAAAGGGACTGTCTACAGCTCCTATGGGTGCGAAGTCTTTGGCAGCTCCTATGTGAAGGCCTGTCACTAATCTTAAGGTTCCCGTTATCATTAACTTTCCGCGCAATACGCCTTGTTCACTCATTAGTCTTTACCTCCATAATATTTATGGTATGCCACCAAAGCCTCTACATATCTGGCAAAGTTCATGTATTTATTAAGGTCCCTGCCGATACTGCTGATTTCCTTTAATAAACCGGCTTCTCTTTCAAATGCTTTAACGGAAGGTTCTCGTCCCGATTGATAGGCTAACTTCACTTTTAAATACTTTACCTCTGCTGCCAAGTCCATTGACAGTTCAAGCACCTGTTCACCCTTTCGAAGATGCTTTACCTTATAACGTTCAACCTTATCTGTCAGGGAGTTTACAGCTGTCAAAAATTTGCGAATCTGACTAACTGTAATCATCTTTACAGGACGATTACTTCCGTATTGTTTACTACCGCTACCGTCACTTTCATCTTTCAAGGCTTTCATCACGTTTTCGGCTCTCTCTACAATATCTATTTCTGCCCTTTCTATTCTTTCTTCCACTCTACTCACCTCATTTTATACTCGTAATGAATACACTAGCAGTTGAATGGCAGTTATCAGCTCACTGCGATCACTTTCATTCAAACTCCACTTATAAATACTTTCTCGAATTTCATTATAGGCGGACATCTTCTTACGGTCTTTCGGTTCCATGCGTCCCCAACGTATAGGCAATGCGGGCAATATTAATATGCTTTGCCTCACACTCGGCCATTAATTGCATAATCCGATACAAGCCCCCCTTACCTATAAACAGTTTATTCTCTTCCGTTTGTTTTTCATCAAAATAAAAGCATCTCTGTAAAAACTCCAACTTCTGCCCGCATACCTTATCCGTAAAAACATCCCATTTATAAGCAATTGGATTACTATACGGACCGTCGTCTGCAGACGCTCCGAACAAGGTAATACTGTTCTTCCCTGTATTCTTCTTTGAGTAGCTTTCCAGCTCCCCGGCAATCCTCGCCATCTGCGAGACAGGAAAAGCACTCTTAAATAGACCGATACCTGCCGAAAACGTCAGTTTATCATTTGTAAAGCGCGGAAGGCTCGCCGAATATCAACAGCCAATTCGATTAAGTCATCCCAGGCACCGACAATGAAACATGTCGTCACCACCTGAATAAACGATATGGACATCTCTTTTTTTATCTTTCTCTCGACTAAACAAGCTAAATTGGCTGTATTCTTTTTCATTAATACCGTTAACATTTCCTTCGCAAAGTTCATTAATATACCGTTTAAAAATACGGATAGCTGGTGCGATAATACAGCCGTCCTCGTTACAGTTGCGAATTCTCGAGAAATACCGGCAACAAAGGCGGCGCCCAGATTATCCACATCAGCTCGTAAGACGCCGATACGCTCAATCCCGGCTTTCTCTTTTCCGCCGCCACTTAGTTCGGCGAGTTCAGAAAATTCAAACAACCGCTTCCATCATCTTTTTCTTACACTGTAATCACCGACCCAAAAGGCGGGTCGCCATCTTTTCACCTGTCCAAACCTTATTTTTTACATACACACGAACAAGGTCATCACGTTGTTCTGCTTCTGCCGGCGTCACCGCCTCCAAGTACCGCTCCTCACCGAAGCCGGGAAGTCCTATTCCCCCTTCCGCCGCACTAGTAACAATAAAGACATCCTTATTTAAAACATCTTGCCCCAACTGTGCTAAAGGGCATTACAAGTATCGCAAGCTAAGGCACCGTCATCACCTAACACATACGGTCGCAACAAATCAGAATTAGCCGACGTATGGCAAACGTTACACTCACGCATCCCGTCCCCTACAGAGTTTAACTCGCTGCCCCAATCAAACATATCCTCCAATTGCTCTTTTGAATAGCGCCGTAATTTCCGTTCTGACAGGATTTTACTGACACGACGGTAGACACTCCCTATTCCCGTTCCCTTGGACATAATCTCATTGGCGGAAAATTCGCTCCAACCGAAGGCAATATACAAGCGATTTCCGAAGTGCTTTAAGAACCATGCATTCAGTAAGTTTTCAAACTGTTGCAGTTGACTTACAACCTCTTCCGTATTAGGCATTAGCAAGTAGAAATGCCCGCCACCTGTATATAAAAGATTCGCCCGACTAAGTCCGGTCATGGTCAACAACTCATCAACTACATGTTCTGTCAATATTTCCAAATAGAAGGAACGTCCGCGCAGGTTCTTTAACGCACCCTTAGAAGGAATGGTATAAATAAACTTTTTGAATACCCGATATATCACCGGAAACCAGTAAATACATGGCTTTCTCGCGACACTCTTCATTTTTCCCTCCGAAGCAATAGGATTTGTAATCCTCTATGCCTTCAGCTTTAAACCGGCGATACATAGACGCTGCAAAGGCTGCCGTAAGTTTTACATGTTCATACAAGGATATATCTGCCGGTTGATTGGTCGCCGTACTGGACGGAATATATGAAAGAGTTGCCTCCAATACTTGGAGCATTTCATTTACTTCCATATCATCAGGCTTGCGTCTTTCGAAGTTTCTCTTCAGGTCTTCAATAATCTCCTTATACATAGATGCGGGGGCTTGAATATCTGTTTTGGGCTGAGGGTACAACATATCTTTATCCTTCATTAACCCACGTAGATAGTAAGCTGTCTTCCCGCTACTCTCATTAGCCCCGAACACGTTAAACACAGATTCCAAACTGGCTCGTCTATCGAAGCCGCTACTTTCACTATCCTGCATTTCACGTCGATCCGTCCCAGCCGCTATGTTATCAGCTTCATATACAATATAAGCTAAATCATCGTCTTCCGTAAGGCGTTTAGCCATATCAGCATGATGATATTTAACAGATCTCAACGCCAAACTATCGTCATTCTCGTAATAGGGCTTTAAAAATGCTACACCGGCCTCCGAGTGTGTCCCCTGTCCAAGCCCGGAGCGTTGGTAAACTTTCCCTATATCATGCAATAAGGCCGACTTTTGTAACCTTGCTTCCAATTGATCCATCTACTTCATCTCCATATATTACAAAATAATGACATCTTCAGCCTTACAACAACCGATTCCCCAAGTTTTAATAGCTGTATTGTGTTTTAAAGCATAAATTCTCAGAGAGTCGCATGTTATATCTATAATACTGCCGGCCTCAGCTTCTAGCTTAACTAATTTCTTTTTGGAAAAATATACTTCAAATGCCGATTTCTGAACCCGAATGCCATATTTTTCTAGGCACTTCACCATCTGAGCCCGTCGCTTATTATCCACAATGTCATAAATGACTAAAATAACATATTTACGTTCGTCATGGTTCTCTCGAAAGTATGTCATATTCTTACCTCAATCTCATGGGCCGATAACATGACTCATCATCTTCCATAATAGCCAAAGAATACATTTCCGCTCTATTAACCAATGATTGACGAAACGATTGCTTTTCATCCGAATATTTATTCGATGTACGCAACCGCTTCTCATAGGCCTGCAAAAAAATATAGCGTCCTTCTCGATTCAAATACACGCCATCTTCCGTATGCTCAAAGTGTTCCGCTTTTAATTGATGCCTGTTAAAAAGACTCATGGCCAAGCTGTCAATAATAACAGGCCTCCATTCCTCCATTAAGTCGGACGCCAAAGCCGGATGACGATGCTTCAATGCATGAAGACAGCCGAAATAAGGGTGCAACCCCACATTAGATAATGCGGTATACAGCTCGTACAGCAATAGCGTATACCCAAACCCGATAACGGCATTGAAGGGGTCCTGTGGCGGTCGCTTTGTCCGTCCGTTAAAGCGAAACTCGGTTCTATCAGTTCACTCAGAGCATCAAAATATATTCGAGCCGCTAAACCTTCATTGCCCATCAATTCTGAGCGATTCGGCACCTGCATGATCTTATGCTTTATTCGTGAAAGCTGCTCTACCTTTTGTCGTACAAAATCACTTTCTAATTCTCGGTTATAACGCCTCAGCAAGACTTGTTGATTATGGACCTTTGCCTCAATCATCGATTTCCCCATAGATAAGTATAAGGGGCCACCGGTTAAGACAACTTGCTTAGCCTGCTTTACGGCATTACAATGCGGGTTGACTCTAATCGTCCCGAAAAAGTAGCCGCCCTTCGATAACCATGTAACCGGAATCCCTTTTCTGCAACAACTGCTCTGTCGCCCCTCGAAGATAACTCAACTCTACCGATAAGCGTCAAACTCTCCAATGTTTCTTCCGGTACTTCAAATAAAACTTCCGAACTCCGGCTTAGTACAAAATATCCTCCGCTTTTAGATATTCTAGCTCCGTCTTCCGTTATATATACATGACTCATAGAAAATCTCCTTAAAAGATTCTGCCAATACGCATTATTCATACTTGCCATATATACTCTATATGTTTTTTTATTGTATCATATTTGTTATTAATTTGTTATTAAAATGTAAAAAAATAAATGTGTTTTAAAATGATTTTCTATATCAAGGAATATGCCCCGGCTCTTTATATACCGTATTTATCAATGTCAACTAGATTTTTGCCAAATCAATTGTTTCATACCTGTTGCACTATTGGTAGCGAAAGGTCGACTTAACAACATGTTTGTTAAGTCGACCTTTCTATTTAACAACATCATTATGACTCTATCTAAAACAATCACTCCCCCTATGCTTACATCATTCAGTTCGCCGCCTAATGGGTAAAAGGTATTTAAATCAATTTTTAGTGATAGTCATAGCCATGTCATCCATTTGCAATTCATGCGGCAAAACGATTCTCATCCTCTTTTCACTAAAATCTTCTCCAAACAGCCTCTTCATCGCCCCAAATTAGTCAAATACTCAACCACGCTTATCTCCTATTCTCCACTTTCTCAGAATCGTTAGCTGGACCAATATCAAAATAGATATTGGTCTCACAATAGCACACAAATTCTCCGAACCACAAGAAACTAGTACTCAGCAATAACTATCTCACTTTCGACATCATAAAAAACACGAAACATACTCTCTCACCTCCGCTCATTTTATTCATGATACATTTCATATTACTTCTGTTGAAGAATATACTGGCTTTGCTGCCTATAAAGTTTCATTACATTAGCAAAGTCTTCCATTGTGCACCTACGAAGAGCTAGCACAGACTTCAGATATTCACAAGGTAAGTCTGCATATTCTTCCGGAGAAATATAGTCTTTAATTTCTTCATACGATGTCTTTCCGACTTCCTTTTACTATCGACAAATCATACGTCATATCTTTTTATATCAAAGAGACTCATTGTCAATTTTGTTGGGGGCATTGTCAAAAGGCCTTCCGCAAAAATATTCAAATGATATTTACTAATAGGGTGCATAATAACGAGTATTTCTAACTTCAATGACAAAACTTAATAACTTACAGCTTTTTAATCTGCCTTTATCATATATTACAAAATCATGTCCGACATATTCTGCCGCATTCCCAGCATCAATCCATACATATTGCCATTCCGTCATATCAAATAAAACATGAGACTGTACAAGGTTAATTAATCGCTCATCTTCAAACCGAAGACTAATCACTTCATACTCTTTTTTATTTGCCATGTCATGGACATTGGCAATAACAGATGCAATAGTTAAACGCCCTTGATAGTGATTATATACCACAACTTTATCACCGATTTCTAATACTTTCAACAGGTTGACAAGTTTCATCTGCCATTAAAATCTGTGTCCCCGGAGCCAAGCATCCATCATCAACTTCTACAGACACTTCACGGCTAATTACCTCATAGTCCGAATCCGCCTGATAGACATCATTACTTTTTTGTTTATGTATGTATTGGTCTTTTTCTAAACGGCATTTATCAAGCCTCACACAGGCTTTGCTAAGAAAACCTCGACGCATTGCTTCCTCATAATTCTTGATTGCCAATTCCAAATTCGCTGCGCCGCCATCTCCAAACTCATACATATAGCCCTTACAATAATAAGCAAGTCCACTCCGTGCTCTCACTAGGCACCTCCGTGATTCGGATAAATCTTCTTTTAAGGAAAAAAGAATAATGCCTAAGACTTCAGTATAATGCTCTACTTTATAAAGTTTTCTAATCAGAAATCGGCATGCCTGACAAGCTAGATGTCCATATCTAATCATTGTCTCCTGATTATGCCCCATGCGTCTATTTTCCCGTACGCCATAAGCCACATGTGGCGGCTTGTTTTTCACTACCTGTTCTCCTGTTGAAAAACAGCTTTTAAATATAACGTCGACAATTTTTCCAATAGCTAGTAAGCTCCCCTGGGCCGCAGCAATTTTATAGTACGTGAATGCTTCATTTGATAAATCAACATGGCGTTCTTGACCAAAGTGCTTTTGCATCTTTTGTTTACCAAGCAACATACAGGCTTCAGGAACCAATGAATTAACAAGTGCAAGTAAATTAACAAACTTATCTCCATTTTTGTATCGGTCCAATAACGTCAATCCCGCTTTCGCATATCCATTCTTTAAGCTTTTTTGTAGTAAAAAACTTTTATGTTTATCGTCAGTTACAAGCGCCTTTGCATAAAATTCTTTCCCGGTCCTACATTTCCATCCTAACACTTTCACATATTTTTCCAAAAGCACTTTGGGTATATCTTCAAAATCCAATAACGCCACTAACATCCTTGCTTTTTCCCAAGAGTCAGACTCAATATCTATGGCACTTCGAGCTACTTGTTTTCCTTGTAATGATTGTATATAATCTAGGACCATTTTATAATTACCATATCCCTAGTGACTGTATACGATTCAATATTTTTTTACCCATCCCATTGTCAAAATTTTGACAACAAAACAAGGCCGTAAAAATATCATCCCACACATAGCGTGGAATATGTTTTCCTGTAATACACTTTTCTCCGAATCTATTGCAAATATTTACAACGGACGTATCTATTTTTTCCAAAAGACTCTCTATTTTTTTTAACTCAAATTCCAGTCTTGCAAGTCTTTCTTCGCCTTCCTTACGAACTAGCCGCAATGTCAGTTCCTTATCACCATCCAATCGAACAATATCACCGGTAACCGCTTGCAGCAAAGCCTTGACCTGTTTGTTTTGATTGCGATAATAACCTACTATTTGTGTTGCTACCGCAGCAAACGCTTCCCAAATACCATATAAAGTAAGGTATGTCTCATGCGTAATATAATCTATCAGTTCATTAAAGCTAATAACGAGAATTCCCCTAAAACAACTCTTATTTCTCACCGAAGAGGCGATTTCATCAGCCACCATCAATGCGGAAACCTGCATTAAATGCCGCTTATCTATACGCTTTATTCTTTTCGAATCAAGTATCATAATCCGTTGTGATATTGATCGTAAAAACAGATTGTTACATTTCCCATAAATATTGTCAGAGACAATACACAAATCAGGATCGAATATTTGAGTTTTTGATTATAACGTATTGAATAATTTTATTTAATGCAATTTTTCCGCTTATTGCTTTCTATAACTAAGAGCCTCAGCTCTCTCACCGATAAAGAGATTCTTTCATTAGCATAATTAATTATATCTACTTCATCCTCTTTTGGGGAGTCTACGATAATCAGTGGAATCTGCGTAAAAAGATTCTTCATTTGCTTTGTCAGCCTGCCATTCAGAAATATATCTTTACCTATATCAAAAATACCTGTTGTGCAATACATAGAAATAAGCACATTTTTTCCCTATAATTTCAGGGCAACAATACAATGACTCCAGCTCTGACATCACTTCTTCATATTTCCGTGCACTATCCGCCACATACGGGTACGATGATTTACGTAGCTCCACATAAAACTCATCATGAAGCAAATAATATAATTTATTATATTCTTCTCGATCAATCTCGACAGTTTTTACGCCTTTACTACGCATTACTTTACCCAAAACTTTCAAATACTCTGCTGCACTAATCATTGGATAAATCTCGCGCCCAAAAACTGTTTTTAAACCGAGTTCTCAACGCTTCCATTCTCTCACCATATCTCCTAAAGCAATCCATTTAATTCAAAACCGAGCTTGGTTTTTCTCCCCCATATAGATGTAAGGGTGTACGAATGTCCATAATCCTATCAGTTCTAGAAATATATGCAAATAGAGATCGTGAGCTTTTTATTCTCATTAATCATTTTTCAATTTCTTTTCGCATATTTTTCTCTATGCCATCAAAAAGCCTTTAAAAATGTCATTAGTTTTTACATTATTAGTTAATGCCAATTCGAAAAATTTATCAATCTTATCACCCATTAACTTCTTTCCTCATGCTAGCCGAATATGCCGTTATTCCAAAAAAATTCTACAGATGATTGGGTCATAGTTTCCTGAGCTCTATCAATGATTTGGGCGATTTCTTTATCTTCTTTCAAATCAGCTTTCGTAAATACAATAAGAACGGGAGTCTTTAGATGAAGAGATTCCATAAACTGAATATCATCTTCCATAATAGTGCCACTCTCAATATCCACAAGCCATATCAGATAGTCGGAAGCTACTAATCTGACTATAAGCCCGCTCCCGATCTGAAATAACTCGCTTAGAATTACTCTCAAAATCATACTTCGTATATCCCAGGCGTATCCAACAATGCGATTCCACTTGGTAAGGTATAATCTTTAGACTCGACAATAATACTATCCACAAAAAGAAGCCAATCCAAAGCCATAAACCTCCTTAAACTCATGTGCCATTGCATTCAAACCTTCAGGAGATATCTTCAACGTATAACCGTCAATACTGTTTACAGAAATTGCATTCACATCATGCCTTAATAATATATGTCTGTATTGCAGTCGTCGTCTCTTGGCCAATAGGTAATGTATCTCCGATGCCGGATATAGCATTAATAAATCGAGATTTGCCGGCACTCACTTTCCCGCCAAAGCTGACTACGGCTTTATTCTGTATCTTCCTAACTTTTTGTATTTCCGAAAGCTTAGCCGCCAATTCCATAAGACGTTCATAAAAAGACCAATTTATTTTTCAATTGATACTTCAGTAAATAAAGAAAAATATTGTATTTATCTCTCGCTCTACTTCTTTCTGGAAAAAGTCAGATTTCCTTTGCCCATTTTTATTAGCTGAGCTATTAATTCTACAGCTGCATCTGCATCATCAATATATCGATTCCCTCCTCTGGGGACCGTGTGCTAATTCTGCTTCCAAGTCCATTGCACTCTCTTCATCAATACGGAAAGCCATGCAACTCCCCCTCTCAAACAAATATTAATGCTACTAGTTCCAAACCCACTGCATATTACCATTGATGCTTATATAAAGGGCGCGATTCTATCCCTTTAGCTTCTTTATAACATCCTCAAAATTACAGTATTTCTTTATATAACGATTTTTTTCACCTACCTGCTTATTCAACTTTCTCTAACTCTGCGCATAAATCAGCCTCAATTTGATCGGCAAATTTTTACAGACAATTGGTTAAGCGTCCTATCAATTTCCGCCAAAGCCTTCAACAATTGCTCAGTAAACTCGTTCTCAATTTTCTTCAGCAATCTCATTTGCAAAGCATTTAATTCGTGTATTTCCGAATCTTCCGCAACCCCATGTGAAAAACAGTCTCCACTTCATCAATATACTCGGCAAAAATCAATGGTTATGTGAGGAATTACAATCTTTTCCAAAATACTTTGCAAAAGGCAATAAAATATCATCTTCACTAAAGCTAACTTTGCTTTCTTGAAATGCAAATAGTACAATCTCTTTTATCTGTCGAGAAAATTCTTCCTTATTAAAAAAATATTTTTTTGAATTCATTATTTACATACTTATGACATTCAGCCGCATACTGAGTAATGTTATTAATGACACTCGCCGTGTTTGCACTATTATGTATTTCCTCATATTCATGCGTTTTTTTACCCACCCGAAAAGTCCCGCTTTCTCGTGTAACGTGTTTAGTTTGAGAATGATGCGTAACATCTATATTTTGGTGAGCCCTGTATCTGATTCATCAATTGAGGACGAATTTCTTGTATTCTGGCATCACACTTAGCTGCCGCAATTTCAAAAAGTATTCATCAGCTTACTTCTAGATTGGGCTATACAGCTTTTTATGCATATCAACCCTTTGTTTTAACTCTTCAGATGACGCAGTTCTGAGCAGCGTCTTACCTCGAATACACTTCCTGAAGTATTTTTTCCAATACTTGAAGATGACCGATGCTTGTGCGTTCCAGCAATTCTTTATCTCGAGCTTCAACAATTTCTCTTTTCTTTCCAACACTTCATTTTAAAGCTTTTTTAACGTTCTGCATGCCACCTAGACTTACTAGATATCGATCTTCAAAATCTTCGTATTTACATAAAATTTTTATAGGTAAATTCTTCATTATCCGCTAATCTTTTTGTCCTTTTTTTAACTTACGGTTAATAACATCACACATGGAAGAGGTAAACAAAAGTTTTCCATCTCGAATTTTATTTAATCTATCCATATGCCGGCCTAACCGTTGTACGTCTCTTAAGCTGTTACTAAACTGTTTTTCTATAGCTGGCTAACGATTTCAAATACGCTGCCTTAAAGCTGTTTCCACTTTCATTCAATATGCCTGAATCGAGTTTACTGCCAACAACTAAAACTTCTTTCAATGCCAGCGTTGGGTAACGTATTTACCATTAAGTTAATAGTCCCTGAATTCATAAATTGACTGCAAGGAGAAAGCAATAGAACTACGTCACAATCTGTTAAGAATCGTTTTGTGCGAATACCTCGTGAAACGACAGGATCATTTAATCCCGGTGTGTCTACTATTTCAATATCTTTCCATATGCTTATCATCAACTTGAAGTTCCACATAACTGACAATTGGCGTATAGCGCCCCTTTGCTCCAACATAATCTTCCATTTGAGAATAATATCTCCTTCAATCTCTTGGGTCTTTCCTAACTGCTTCATTAACATGGGGTCTTTCGCCATTCGTATTAACTCTTTAGCTCCGCGCTGATTTTCACTCTTACATTTATAGGTTTTTTCAAAATCCTCTTTGCTCATACCGCCGTCACTGATCGTTCCATCAGTCATGTACCCCATCTCTTGGCGACGCTGTTTTTATTCCGTTCTTTATATTGACTATATTCTTTTTCCAAACCTTCATCGTATCGTACAGAAAAGTTTCCTTAATAGTTTCCCAGTCTTCTTCCGTATAAAAATGAATAATCCCTTCGGTTTATTAGAGTAGGTAATTTTTGTCAACACGGCAGTCATCGGCGTTGCCGCTTTCGGTAAGTAGGCTGTTCCTTCAAAAATACACGAATTTAAAAATGATGATTTACCGGCCTTTGACGGATCCAATAACCCCTATACTCAGTTTTCATGAATCTTTCATGAGCACTTCAGTCTTATTTATTAAATCTGTCGTGTTCTGCTTGAACTCAATAAGCTTATCTTGAGCAAAACAAATCCTGGTTTTTCTTTTAAAATATTAGTCACTATTTCAGTTTCTCTTATATACTCGTTTTAAGCGTTTCAAATTAATTGCCATAATCTCACCTCAACTCACAAATAATCTTTCTAATGTCAGTTAAATCATCAACTATAGTCTTTTTATATGTTTCAAAAGTCTTCCGTTTTCTGTCTCTTTTTGTCTGTGCTGCACTCAGATTATTCCTTATTGATTCTAACTTTGCTTGTAGCATTTTTATATTCTTCCAATACTAAGTTTATCGTTACTTCTATGCTTCCCTTCACCTTGGGATAAAGTTTATTCATAAGCTGCGGAATAACTTTACTTATATATTCATCCTTAGCCTTTTTCCTCCCGACTCTCGCCAAACAGTCCCCGCAGTAAGTCTGAAATATCCGGCAATAGTATAACGACAATCTCCAGCCACGGATGAATTATATTGGTAACCATCGCTCCCTATCCAGCAACAGCTCTATACACGGTTCCACTTTTGGAGTAGGCTCTTACTATCAACAACCCGTCTTAAATCGTCCTGAATGTTGTTCAATAAGTGCCTTTATTTTATCCGCAAGATTGACTGTAATAGCAGTTAAATCTATATCTTCTATATCACTAACAACTCCCGTAAAATCAAGACTGTTTACAAACTCTTCTACTTGATTATGACTAATATCTCTCATAGAGGATACCAATATAGGACGAATTGTCTCAATAATAATGGCATCAGCTGCACTTTTGGTTATTATTCAATAGTGCCCCTACAACATCATCGGCACGGGCAATCAGAGCCCGCCTAATTTCTCCACATACCCCCTGCACAGTATTATCCAATTCATTGTATGCATCTCTCTTTTTGACTTCAAAAGCCTGCAACACCCTTTTTTCCATTCAGACCATACATGGTAATTTCTTTATCCAAGTCAAATGTATCTAAATAAATCCGCTTCTCAAGAGAAGACAATACATTCTCCATACAATCTAACTCTAGTTTAATTTGCTTTAAAAGCACTTTATTGAACGTAGATTGAGCATTAAGCCCTGAAATAATTGAAATACATCTGTCAGATATATCCTCATCCTGCTTCGAAACAGAATAAACTTTATAGTTAAATCCATTCGTCCTCAAGGTTGACTCTGCTGCACTCACTACTTTTTTTACATCCTCATCAATAATCTTATCGCATTTATTGATCAGTACCACTATCTGGTCACTGTAGTTAGATATTTCGTGAACAAATTCCAAAGTAGCCTGATCTATACCACCTTTTTCTTGGTCTACAACTACAATATATGCAGAGCCTCTACCTATATAGTTCGCTAATGCTTTTGCATGAGCCTCAAGCCCTACATCAAACCCAGGTGTATCGACAATAGTATAGTCTGATATTTCTTTCAGTTCCGGTGAAAAAAGCCGATACTCTAAATGATGGTATTGACTGGAAAGGTAGTCTTTATCCTGACAAAGAGTTTCTTGTTCCCCATCATTCCTATATGCAATTGCAGACTCATTTTCGCTATAAGTTATTTCTGCTGCTATGGCTGTTTTCGGCTCTTGAGCTTCTTTAAGAAAGCCCGGTCTCTTTATCAAAGCATTCAACAAAGAACTTTTTCCTGCACTGAAATGCCCGCCAACAATTAACTTAACATCAAATTGGTCTCGAATCTCCACAATCTGTTTTATATCCTTTTCAAAATCCTCTTCTGAGTAATGAGAGGCAATGTCTGACATGATATTAATCATCTCGTTATAAATATTACGGTCGATCATATTATTTCCCCTAATACAAAAATACATTTTATTAGGCCTATTATTAAAGTGTTACATAATTAACTTATGCTTCGAAATATAATTACTAATTTAATAAATAACATATCTTTTAATATGACTTTTCAATAAAACACTATGTCTCTTTTTCTATTTACTAATATATCAAATTCTTACTTTAAATTGTAATATTTTTAATATAACGTACTTTTTTCTAGCCTAAAAATATTCTTTTTAACAAAAACCACTGCTTCCTCATTATCTATATGTCTCATTTTTAATATGGAATATGGCTCTTTTGCAAATGTTGGGGTCTAACTGATCAACAAAGCTTTTTTGCACCGAACACTTTTTGTGTTCGGTGCCGTTCTTTTTACTCAACAATAGGATACGAGTTCGGAAGCGACCAAAGTGTCTAAGACCGTAACTTATTCGTTTCAATACTTTAATCTTGTTATTGCATCCCTCCGTATAGCCGTTTGAAAAAGGTAATAAGAATGCATTGGTTATCTGGCCTTTCCATGAAACAAAGGATGTGGAAAAGTTTCTAAATTCCGTTAATTGAGCTGTCTTTACACTCTTTAACCACCATTCTAAATGGTATGTAATTCGTTCTTTACCCTGTCTCTCAAAGATATGAATGAATTCTTGTTTTAATTTATATGCTTTTCTTAAGTCATCGGAAATCCGTAAGATCTCTTCTAACTTAATAAGCTCAGCATCCGTTAGGCGGCGGGGATGTTTCATGAGTATTCTCTTGTTGCTCTTTAGCATGGCTGAATAGCGTACCAACTTCTTTTGTTCACGTTTTCTAACTCGTTCTACCGCCCAATCCACTAAACGGCAAACATGGTATCGGTCACACACAATATGGGCCTGAGGAAATAGGGTTTCCATGACGAGCCTAAATTGCGGAGACATATCCATCACAATAAAGCGAACCTTCTGTCTTTCTTTTCGGCTATAGGATGCGAAATACCGACACAGGGCATTCGTATCCTTCTTCGGTAATACATCAATAATATGATGGCTGTCCGGGTCGGTTAAGATGACCTGGTATTTCTGCCCGGCTGCATTGCCTCTAAACTCATCTATGCCCAAGACGGTCGGTAATTCTTTGGGTCGTGAAATAGAAATAAGAGAACAATACCGAATGACGGTAGTAACGGAAACGTGGCAAGTACGGGCTATGGTTGTGTAGTTCAAACCTTCATGTAACAGACGGAATATTTCGGAAATAGTCGTCATCCCTAATTGCTTATACCTCTGAATAAAGGGATTTTCTTCTGAAAATGAATGGGTACATTGAGGGCAAGAATATCTGCGTTGTTTGTATTTAGCACAAATATATAAACCATGAATACTACCCAAATTTATCGTACGGACTCGATAGTCTTTTATGTATTTCGTAGTATGTCCACAATAAGGGCAGGTATGCTCCGTAACAGGAAGTATTACTTCATAGATTAATGAATTATCTTTCCGGTAGGAATGGGTAATAAATTCCCCTTTAATATTGAAGAAGGGTTGTATATAATCAATAGTAGGCATATGAGATCGCATCCTTTCTTTAGGACTTAGACACTTTTATTGTAAAGCATGCGAGCCTCATATGCTTTTGTTTTGCAAAAAAATAATGCTGAAGTCAGCACCTATTCGGTACTGACCCCAACATTTATTATAGAACCAAAAATGCCGTAACGAAAATATCGTTTGCGGCATTTTTGTCGAAATCATTCACCTCGTTAATCAAAATTTCATTAGTATCACTGCCATTCATATGCGCAGCCAACTAAAGCGTTCTCCACGCATGGAAAGTTTGGTTAATGCTCTATTCCCAATCTCTATAACGGTAATTAAATCAGTAGCAAGGGCAACAAAGTTGCCAATCAATTTGAGTTTCCGTCCCCTTACGGGGTAACGGTAATTAAATCGCTAAAGAGTATCTTGAATACGTCCGCAGTCTTGATATTTTTCCGTCCCCTTACGGGGTAACGGTAATTAAATCAAAAACGGTAAAAGCAGGACCCGTAATCGAAATCTGTAAGTTTCCGTCCCCTTGCGGGGTAACGGTAATTAAATCTTGTACAACTCTACCGATGATGGTTATTTCCTCTCCGAAACGTTTCCGTCCCCTTGCGGGGTAACGGTAATTAAATCGCACTGGGGGGTGCCAGAAGGAGGATTTACAATGAAAGAAAGAGTTTCCGTCCCCTTGCGGGGTAACGGTAATTAAATCATGAAGGTTATTAACCTTACGCCTCATCCGGTAAAGTTTCCGTCCCCTTGCGGGGTAACGGTAATTAAATCCATACGATGAGGAAGCTTATCAAAGAGATATGGAGGGTTTCCGTCCCCTTACGGGGTAACGGTAATTAAATCAGATATGAAATTCACAGATGCTCAAGTAGAACAAGTAGTTTCCGTCCCTTACGGGGTAACGGTAATTAAATCATAATGGAAACATTATCCTTAAACAAGATTTGAATTCAGAGTTTCCGTCCCCTTGCGGGGTAACGGTAATTAAATCGTGGTTTACTTTCGACGGGTATGGAAATTTAAAATCGTTTCCGTCCCTTACGGGGTAACGGTAATTAAATCTTAAACAACCCCTCTGGTAATAGGTATAAAGTTTAAGTTTCCGTCCCCTTACGGGGTAACGGTAATTAAATCTGATATTCATGATGCTTATATCGCTGCCCCTGCAGGAGTTTCCGTCCTCACGGGGTAACGGTAATTAAATCATGCTACATTAATTCTTATAAGTGGTACTGCTTCTCATGTTTCCGTCCCTTTCACGGGTAACGGTAATTAAATCTCTCATCAATGTAGTAGTTCCTGACTACAAACAAATCTGGTCTGTTTCCGTCTCTTCACGGGGTAACAGTGATTAAATCCGATTTCTTCACGTTCGACGGTTACGGAATATTGAGTTTCCGTCCCTTATGGGGTAACGGTAATTAAATCGTATATTGTGTTCCAGTCATACAGTACGTTATAGCTGGTTTCCGTCCCTTATGGGGTAACGGTAGTAAATCGGTTCCATAAAATCAGTGGAATCAGAATTGTAATACATGTTTCCGTCCCCTTATGGGGTAACGGTAATTAAATCTGGTAAATATAGTGATCAATATTATGATAAGCCTAACCTGTTTCCGTCCCCTTGTGGGGTAACGGTAATTAAATCTATGTAACTCGTATATCATTAAATGGGAATTGATATAGTTTCCGTCCCCTTATGGGGGTAACGGTAATTAAATCTAGCGACAACAAAGGATCAAAAGCAATAATTCATTATGCGTTTCCGTCCCCTTATGGGGTAACGGTAATTAAATCTGAATTAGGTATCACGCTTGACGAACGAAAAGCAGGTTTCCGTCCCCTTATGGGGTAACGGTAATTAAATCTTTGAGTTGATCGATCATTGCAAGAGCTATGCTTAAAGTTTCCGTCCCTTATGGGGTAACGGTAATCATCAATAACATGCTTAACGTACAGGTTACGCCCGTACCGTTTCCGTCCCCTATGGGGTAACGGTAATTAAATCTGAAAAGAAATAAAGTTCGTTTTAAAGTAGTTGGCACAGTTTCCGTCCCCTTATGGGGTAACGGTAATTAAATCGTTAGTAAAATTTGGTTTGAACAGGGTCAGGTTATCTTGTTTCGTCCCCTTATGGGGTAACGGTAATTAAATCGGGAATCAATAGTATCACAGCCAAACCTGCATATATGTTTCCGTCCCTTATGGGGTAACGTAATTAAATCAGTTATGAAAAGGAACTAACGTATACTACTTAGATCGTTTCCGTCCCTTATGGGGTAACGGTAATTAAATCTCGTCGAACAGTGGCGGTGCACGATGATTCATGGAGCGTTTCCGTCCCCTTATGGGGTAACGGTAATTAAATCTAAAACAGGAAAACCTTTTTGCTAAGTTTGGAGTTTCCGTCCCCTTATGGGGTAACGGTAATTAAATCAATATAAAAATCTGGCAATATTCCGAATCAGGGCAGTTTCCGTCCCCTTATGGGGTAACGTGTAATTAAATCTCGTAATTTGTGATATTGATACCGGCGCCGATGTCATGTTTCCGTCCCCTTATGGGGTAACGGTAATTAAATCACTGTCTTCTGTAATAACCATAACCATACGGTTCATTTTGATGATTTGCGGAGCAAAAGCATGTAAAGGCAACTTTTCATCCAATTGCATCTCCAAAATCAGTCGAAAACGGCTTTATTATCACAACGGGATAAACACCTTCAAAAAGACAGGAAATAATTCCATTTTTTTATTATAACTTACTTTTTAAAGGTAAGCAAGAAAAAAAGCCTTTCTAAAAACTGCTTACCCTTTTCTAAACACGAAAAGATACTCATGAACAATGAGTAAAATTATACTTTACGCTGTTCGTATGCCGTGCATCTTCCGACACCTACTGTAGCCGGAATAATCCACATATTACCGACCCGTGTCGCCCTTCAATACGCTCTTGTGTACAAAGAGAGGCTACTCTCGCGAAGAAATTCCCCACTTTTTGAGCCGCTTCCTTGACCGAAAATATATTCCATGACTTACTCCTACCTTACTACATTGTAAATAATATATTCCTACCTCGGAACAATAGAAATATTAATAGTTTTTATTATATATTATTGGGTCTCGGATCTGAAGATATTAAACAGACTTAATATCTTACCCGCACAAAAACAGGGCTCTCTCAATGAGAGGCCCTGTTTTTCCTTCTCCT
>BNJU01001888.1_pt1 | contig 22977 bp, 35 predicted proteins | sample 8539281 | NCBI WGS metagenome assembly BNJU01 (sample SAMD00202456, study PRJDB9452) | human saliva metagenome | isolation source: human saliva | place: Japan
CGTACCCTTGGAACAGGGTGAGAGGTTTTTAAAGTCACTGTGGCATATCAGAAATCAATAGAACATTGAGCTGTGAATCCTGGTAGTTTTAGCGGTATATGGTGGGTTGGTTATTTTGGGTGTGTGTGGGGGTGTGGTTGGCGAGTCCTGTGGCTTCGGTGTTTTTTCTTTGTAGGTAACGGATGATTTCTCCGCGTCCTTTGCTGGTGGTGGCTTTTTGATGATGGCTGCTTCGTCGGGGTTGTTCATGTCGGACCCAGTGTCCGCGTGCGCATCGGAAGACGAGGTGGGCCATGATGCTGTATTCTTTCAGGTACTCGGGGGAGTAGGTGGCGATGGTGTTATTTTTGCTGTCCCAGAGCCAGAGGTTGTCTTCAATATATTCGTTGTTTAAGTGCGTGTCCTGGGGTGTACTTGTATCTCATTAATTGAGCTCACGGGTGCGGTGTGGGGTTGTCCAAAGCCGCCGCGGTAGGTGATAGTGGCGTCGGGGTTGATGCTGAGGTATTTTTGTTTCGTAGCGGTATAGCAGGGCGATTCCGGTTGCTGCGGAGAGTATGCCGCCTGCGAAGTAGTACCAGTTGAGGGAGCCATTCGGATGCTGGGAGTGCCATGAGACAAGGCGATGAAGAAGCCGACGAGGCAGATGCAGCCGAAAATAGTTGCGGCGCCTTCAAGGCGGGGAGGCGTTTGACGATTTTTCCTTTTTTCTTATCGCGGTAGCGTTTGTATCTCGTCGCGGATGCCGTAGAGTATCATGATCCCTGCGGAAATTTGTAGGATTGTGGTGAAGGTGTGTAGTGGCATGGCGTGTTTTTCCTGTGGTCTGGGTTGTAGTGTGTGTTTTGGGTGTGCCATGTATTTTATTAATAGTTATTCTTCTGTTGTAAATCCTGAAAATATATAGAATAGTCTAGCTTAAAACTTGCTTGATGTGTATGCCTGTAATTTATTATTTTATATTACTTATATTTTATTGTATATAATTGGTAGGTAAGCAAAAATTGGTAATAAAGTATATCTATTGTATTTCAGTGCAAAGTCAGGAAGGATATTGAACGGAGATTTTGAGGCTAGTAATTTAGACTATAGAGACAAAAATTTGTACGAGGGTGATATTATCATGTTGTCTATTTTAATAAATTCCTATTTATCTTTTTATTTATAATAATTTTACGCTTATATAATATAAAGTATATGATTATGCTATAGTTCCAAATTTATTTATAGTGCTGAGGAATCTAGCAGGTACGTGTCTCATTATGATTATCAGAGTGTGCTTGTCAATTCATAAACAACCTTAACAAGTACACTCCTGGCAACCGTTATAATACGGTCTTTAATCTTTATTGAGATTGTCCAGTAGAAGCAGGAGGGTTCTTGGAAATTACATTACCATCCGCATCAACCTTTTGCATTCCTTTTGTAAGAACTCTTGCCAAACGATGCAATATCCTCGCACTGACATCCACAGAGTTCTTTTTGGCAGTATCCATCCACGTTTTTCCTATGTCCTGATGGTATCCTTGTTCGCCTGCATGCGTAATTTCATTCTGGGCAATCTGACTTGCAGGATTAACTCGCGGTCTTTATCGTCCGAGTGCCTACTTCGTTCACTCCTTGTTGTAATGTTGACTTCAAGAATCCTATGTTTTCTTGGCTGCATGTTTCCCGGGAACGTTGAAAATTAGCCTTGTTCTTAAACTTGGCCCCCGCACAACCTGTAAGGAACCCCTGTGCCTGCACCTGGTCTGAAAAGCTGTCAAGAGCTCCTTCAAAGGTGAAATTCTTTGTATTCTTTATGTAGTCAATCGTATTTCCACGCCCCCACTAAATGCACTATCTAGTATTTCAGCGGTGTATTTTTTAAACCCTTTTTCTCCGGCTCCTAGGGCTTTAAAGCCAAGAGTCTTCGGGTCCTTATAATTAAGATTATTCAGGCCGAACCGGCTCTCTAGCTTCGTAGCTAACGCTTGCCCCTCGCGAACCAAATTTTTGCGCAACCTTTTGTACTGGCTTTGGGAACATTTTTTTCCTGAACTAAAAAGCTTTTTCCAGCAAAAACCGGTAGAGCACCGGTAAAAAGCGCCTACACCAGCACCTTTAACGGTAGACCATATATCAATATTGCCGTTTGCGTCTAACTTAGAGCCATCAGATGCTCCTGACAGAGCACCAGCAAGGACGCTACCAATAACAAAACCTGCAGGTCCGGCTATAAACATACCGGCTACTGCTGCAACCGTACTAGCTACGGTAAGCCACCCTTTAACCTGTTGCTCCTTCTTGTAGGTGTTGTATTCCTCAAGAGAGATCGGTCGTGTTCCCCAGGGGTCGACCAGTCCAATTGGGTCATGTCCTACAAATGAGTACGCATCCGCGAACCAGCCCGCACCCACCACCGGTGGTAACGGGTCTTGTGAAAGGAACTTCTTTGAGGCCGGGTCAAATACCCGTGCGCCCATCAACGTCAGCTCGCCAATTGCTACCGTACCAGAGCCAGTGAACGACACACCCTGCGGCAGCCCAGAACTTGTGAGTACTCCAGATGCAGTCACCCCAACAGAACCGGTTAGGGCAGAAACACCAAGTGTTTGGTATGCGCCAGCAGTATGACCAGTGCCACCAACACTAGGGATATTCAAAGCACCAAAACCAACCCCAGCAGTAGGTACCGCGGGTACTCCCCATGGGTTAAACCCGCCCAGCACACCAGCCTGGGAGAATCCACCATCGGCACCGGCAGCCGGGATACTACCAGCGCCTAGCAGCTGCGGTGCGGTAGCCACCGAATCCCACAGCAGCGGGACCGTGAGGCCCGTCCGTGCCTGTCACTTCAACCACGGCTCCGCTCATGTCGCGTGACCACCTGCACTCGTGAGCTTACCGGTACTCAGTATCGCGTGTGGTCACTGCCGCTAGCGCACCAGTAATGCCCACGTATAGGCCCGTTCCTGAACTGCTGGGCTACCACTAGTAGTACAGGTCTGGCTCACTCGCTGGCCAGCAGCGTTATAGGTGTATGACACCTTAGTCACTATCGGCTGGGCCTCACCAGCGGTGTGCTCGGTAGTAATAGCGTGTACCAGCTGGTTCAGCCCGTTATAAGATAGTACCCGCTCACCAAGCAGTACCGCTCACTGCTACCCGCATCAGCGAGTGGACTCATCGTGGGTTTCAGGGGCGTTCATAGAGCCGTTCAGCGACCATCAGCCCGGTCTGGTATTCCCAGACTAGTTCGTACCCACGCCATCGGGCACCGGTAAGTTGTCCCGCAGCATCATAGGTATACATCACCAGACCGGCATCAGCCGTGTCTAGCCCGATTATCCGGCCAGTGTTGTCTCGGATAATTTGAACACCTTCAACCAGCACGTTTTGGCTTTGTTCACTGGTCGTACGCTGGTACGCACTGACCACCGTCCGCATTAAACTCCCACTGTGAGGTCGTCTCAGCTACCTGCGCCCGGATCAGGTGTCCGGCACATCATAGGAGAACTCTGCCACTACCGGCTCACCGCTGGTTGCAGTAGTGGTGGCACGCACCGGCTGACCAGTACCATCAAGTACCCACTGGGTCGCACCATAGGGGCTGATCCGCCCAGTACGGTACCCATCAGCATCATATGAGTACTCCAGCGTGTACGAACCATCCCTGGTAAACGCATCAGGGGCTGCAGTAGAACCGGCCGCTGGTGGCTGTACAGCTCGTTTTCAGTATCAGCGACACAACGAGTTGTAAGCAACAGGTTTCCCCTGTGCATCCCACACTGCGGTACATCACAGGTGCACTGCCGGTATGATCTTTCTCACGCAGCAGTCAGCCAACACTGCTCTGTGATGCCATATTCAGCTGTAGCATCCCGTCAACCATTGCCCGTGCCAGATCTGAGTCACGGGGTCATACTCAAAGGTGCGGGTACGTACCCCATCATCCTGGGACAGTACTCGCCCCGCCGCGTCATGGGTATACCGGGTCCGCCTCAATAGCCGTAGCGCTGGTACCGCGTTGATGGGGGTTCACGATTACCTCAACCACCCGCCCAGTCGCGTCATAGGCATACCGGGTGATCAGCCCTGTCGGATCCGTAACCTGGGTCAACAGTCCGTCCACATCATAAGTGAAGAACGTGCGGTGCCCCAGCCCATCTGTGACTTGTACCAATTGTCCGGTTGAGTCATGAGGCACATCGGGGTGCCAAACGTGGAATCCTGCACCATGGTGACACGTCCGCATACATCATACGCGTACGATGCCACCCGAGCCCCGGCGCTGACACGCACCAGCCGACCGCATGTGTCATATTCCATAGCTTCTACGAGCCCGTCAGGCCCCGTACGCTGAATCACTTGCGATGCGGCATCGTACACCAGTGTGGTGACGCGCCCACTGGGTGGTCCTCCATGTCTGCGCACCAGTAACGGGGTCTGTTACCCTAGCCGGGACGTTAAGTCCTACGCTCTCAGAAACGACTCGCCCGCATGCATCGCAGGCGCAATCCGTGAACCGGCCGCTGCAGAAACCACCCGAGCGACCCGTCCAGCCGCGTCTCGGTATGGTAGTGAGCCCACCAGCGGCATCTGGCGCCTCTACAGCGAGAGGCTGCATCAAGTCAAACATCTGCGTCCCAGCAGCCTTGTCGCCTGCCAGCGGTATTCGCACCTTTATTCCATCTCCAGCGTTTTCCCGGATTTCAGTGACCCGTCCGAGCACATCTAGGGTGTGAATGCCGAGGAGAACACCCCCTTCGGTGGTACCAGCGACTGTTTCCGTGCCCTCATGACGGTTCATCACGCGCCGCGATACCACTCCAGTAGGATCCGTCATACTCACTGGCTCCCCAGCAGCATCGTACTCAAAGGTGGTTTTCGCCCCGCTGGTCGTGGTAACCCTACTAGCTGTGAGCCCATCGAGGGACTCTCCCACACCCGCCCTTGGGCAGTGATAAGTTTCGCTGGGTTCCCGAACGTGTCATACTCATGCTGAGTTATGTTTCCGGCCGCGTCTGTAATAGAGGCGATACCCCACCAGCGGTATACGTTAACCGCGCTACCGCCCCAGAGGGTCAATGATCGCTTCGGGTAACACCCCAGCCGCATCCGCAGACTCAGCTCCACTATGGATTAAGCCCTGACGCTGGTTTTCACCCTGAGCACGCACCATATACGGCACCCCGTCCCCCACGGGGGTATTTGAGTACTGCATCACCCATCGTGCCCGGCCGGGTCCCGTGACTGAACCTGCAATGCCCAGCGGCAGTGTACTCAGGGGTGGTCGCCGCACCTAGGGGTTAACCACTGACACCACTCGGCCTGCTATATCACGGATCAGACGGATCGTGTCTCCGGCCGGGTTATGCATACTAATAACGTGCATGGTGCTCATCATATTCAAAGGCCGTGTACACCCCGGTCGGGTCTGTAACTCGCACCACATCACCACAAGCGGAATACTCTATCTGGGTGACCTGCTCAGCCCGTTGATACAGCTCAACGGGTACGGGTTCACCACTGCTGCTACGGTGGGAGTACTGTTCACCGTTAGAGCTGACGAGTCATATCGGTGGCTTGTGAGGCGTAACTGGCTCCCCCTAAGTTTCGCGGATCGCGCGTCACGGACACTGACCTGCACCATGGCTTAGTCCTGCTCCGTCCATTCTATAGGTGTAATCTGCCCCTTCAGGGGTGCGCTCACGCCGGATGTGCCCGCGTGCGTCACTGGTGCGCACGAGGCGTGAACCGTCACGTTCAGTGATGCTGACCGGTTGCTAAACGGTCATAACTCATGTCTGTCGGGTACCATCAGTCGCAGTCACGCTCTGCCCAGTCGGCGCTTGCTGTGAAACCCACAGGTTCGTGTTCTCTCCGGTATCCGCATCGGCGATGATTGTGGTCAAATTTGAGTGTACGTGCACGCGATTTCACGCCCGTACTCGCTCACCTGGGCAAGTACCCGTCCGGACTTATCGTAGGTATTCGTCACCTCTACATCACCACGGTGTTAACCACACCGGTGGATCAACCCCTGCTGGGTATGTGCATAGGTGTGTGCCCTCAGCGGTCCTGACCCCGGTCAGCAGGCCTGTCATAGATGGTACAACGGCTGTCTTTTTAGAAGTTTCAGACGGTACTGTTGCAGGGAGTCAGAGGTGGCAGAGCTATCCTGAGTTGTGCACCGACTCGGTCTGAAGTAGACTTGCTCAGGGTGTCAGGTAGCTTTCTGCTGCCTGCCTCGAGTTGACACATTTTCGTACTGTGGGGCCTGAGTATAGGTGTAGGTAATCTGTGTACCGGCTTCCCAGCATGGGTACCAACGGTGTTATAGGTAGAAGCCCGCTGGGTCACCTCACCGGTTTCTCAGTAGCTCGTGGTCAAGTGGTTCGCGGTGTGCTGCTGGTGCACCGGATCCTGCACCGCCCGTTCTCGTCACGTACGAACACCGTCAAGCTACCCAGATGCCCATTACGGTACGCAACAGGCTCACCCCTGAGGGGTGTGAGCGCATGCCTCGTGCGTATTATTCGTTACCATCCGAAAAACGACACCACATCAGTGGTCTCATCGTAACAACGGTAGCAGCGTCTGGGGGTATCACCAGTAGCGGTAGAAGCTGAGACAGTGCAGAGCCTGCTCATGTACGCATCCGTTTGCGCATCACGCACACCTCGTACAACCCATCGGCTGCTGTCACCTTCTAGCCATAATGGTTCCCGTTGAGCACGCGCGGAACCACGTCCCCGCCCGGTCAGAACACGAGACGCCCATCTGGTTTGAACCTACCCAGCATGTTCTGGGCTGAACTGTAACTGGGTATCTACCGTCGAGAACCATCCTGGGCCGAAGACTCCTGATAGTGTTTTCGCCAGGGTTGGTCACCGCGAGACCGTGTACATCCTCCGCAGTGATAGAGTGGTTGAGCCTCATCGTGTCGGCAAAGACAAGATCAGTTCAGGCTCAATAAAGTTACCGTCGCTACGTTTACCGGATCATTAGCGTAACCAGATGAGAATCTCGCCGTAAACCTCAGATGCGGTGGCGTCAATATGTTGAATATTTGGGGTGCCCATCCCTCGTGCTGCATCTGCTGGTCGAGGTGCGCGTCAGATACGGTAATAAAGGCCACAGCACCGTTGTTGCATCACGGAAAGCCTGCGCAACGTTCGTAAGCCACGTCATTACCTGATTGCTTTGCAGAATTAGTGCAGACAGCCCCGATAATACGGGACAGAATATCAAGTGTGCCTATGTTGCATCCTGCTTCAAAGATTGCAACGCACCTGGTGATATTACTATAACTAGTCTCTAGATCGCTAGTGTCTTTGTTGCATTTTGACATAGGTGTCAATCTTGTCGGGGATTAGCCGAAGACTTGTCCGTGCCTGAGATGCCACAGGCGCGGTGCTGACAGCAAGTTGGTGCAGGTTTTAGTCTTCGAAGAGACGTATAGCTGATCTTATTGCCCCAGCTCATCCCACTTCTTTTTGAATCCACCACTTTTTCATCATCTTTTTCGGGCTGCCTCACGGTTTGCGTTTTCCGCTTCGGCACAGGACTGAAGTCATCAACAAGTTTCGGCCGCATGGATCAAGCATTAAAGCAGCGTTATAGGCATTCATTGGCCAAATTATTGTGGCAGTTGCAGTGCATCATCTGCGTAACGCCGCTGTAGAGTCATCATATTTCCCTCTGGGAGAGAGTATCACGAGCTCCGCCACCGCTTCTTCCTCTACCATAAGGAGATATCAATGTCTTTTTGGCTCTTCCGGAGAGCAGCGCTGCTAGCGCATCAGATGGAAGCTTCGTCATACCGGAACAGGGTCTGCCCTGTGAATATCGGAAGACCCAGCTGACGCACTGCGGCTGCTGTTGTCTCACAAGCCCTGCCTGGACCGGGGTCAGTGTTGTTGGGCTAGCGGTGTTACTAGCTGCTGCCTCACTGGTGTGCCTGCAGGCAGCTTCTGAGCTGCGTTTCTTCTCCTTAGAGTAATCAGCAGCAGAGGCCCCTGCGGCTCAGCAGCAGAACGGCAGTGGGCTCCAGTACTTGGCGACGCCACCGCTCCGCTGGTGGCTGGGACAGATCCGCTGTTGGTAGGGAGAAGAAACAGGGGCAACCGCCCGTCTCGGTTACCAGCGCACCTACGCCTGATGATGGGGAGGGTGATGTGCTGGTACTATCACCGCTGCTTTGTGCGTCAACACGATGTTGCGGTCCCTCCGCCGGAGAGATGTTCCGTCTCAGGCCCTGTGCTGTGCTACCCGAAGGGTCAGCTTGCAGTGAGGCGCGTCGGGGTCACCTGCGAGGGGCAGCTGGGAGGTATTCTCGCGAGGACGAAATGAGGGCGATGTACTGCTACTGTCGCTGCCTAGACCGTCAACATGCCACGAGCTCCGCCGGAGAATGTTCCGCTCTGCGCCATGCGTGCTACCCGGAAGGGCCAGCTTGCAGCGAGACATCAGGATCCACTGCGCGAGTGAAAGACAAGGTCTCCAGAACTCTCGTGTTTGGAAACGATGTGGAAACGTCTCGATCGGGCTGTGGCGCGTACTGGCAATGTTCGTGATGTCCCGATCCTGACAGAGACTGAAGAGCTGGTGTCCTCGCCGTCTCTCCCGGTTGTGCTCTATATGTCGTAGATGAGGCGTCGAATTTATAGGCGGGCTGGGAAGCCTGAGGTGGAGTGCTGATTCTGCCATGCCCTCATGCTGTGATGATCAGGCTTTCCTGATCAGGTGCCAACGTATCACGTTGACATGTGCATTGTCTGCGCTGTCACTCACAATTTTGCCGGTAACTGGCTGAGAATCCGGGTTCCGGAGTTGGTGAAAGGTGGCACCCTCGTATCAAGACGTGTATAAATATATCTGGATTGGCGCAGAATTCCGCGAGCGAAATATTTAGAAAATGTAATTAAGTTCAAAAACCACGAAGTTATGTAAAAGCTTCCCAGCAATTCACTGTTGTAGTGATTAGGGGGTTTTGTGTGTTGCTGGGGAAGCTGTCGGGGAGCCTAAGGGCGTATGTGTCTTTGTGGCGCCGCACTGCCTGGAAGATGTCTTTAGCGATCTGCTGGTCAGCTGCTTCAGTGCAGCTCGGTGAGGGTCCTGAGATGCTGCGTGACTGGTGGGTGCTCGGGCCAGGTGTCTGGCGGAAGGTGGTACGCTAGAGGACGTCCCAGACTGATCGGGAGAAGCTGCTACCTTCGGTATCGTAGAGTTAATCTGCTCGGTGAGGTCGCGGTGATGATGGCTCTGATTTTCTGGATGGCAGTCTTTTGGCAGACTTGGGAACTAAGAACGCGATCACTCATCACGTTTTTCGGTAAAGTGGGTGGGTTCTGCGGCGTGGCAGAACTCTAGGTTGTAGTGTAGGTTGAGGTTTGCGTAGATTCAAGGGATCTCTGGGTGTTGTTATCAAATCTAATCAATAGGTTGTGTGGTGGTGGGGTTTTTGTGTGTCCTGTGTTTGCAGGAAAGAGCGGGTGGTAGGGTGGTTTTGCATGGTGGTGGCGGGGTGGTATTATGTCAGAATATGACGCATATTTTACGGGGAATGTAATGAGGGTTGCTAGGGTGAAAACAATACTGTTTGTGTATTTTATTATTTGTCTTGTATTTATTTGTGTTGTCTAAAATGTAAAATAAGCGTGTTAATTAATTTTTGATTTTCGTTAGCTTGGTTAGCATATAGAATTCAAGTGGTTTGACCCAGGTGGTTTCCTGTAAAAACCGTGCCCCTGGCCCTACTCGCTCAGGATTTGTTGGAATCGTTCATCCTCCCACACGCACGCCAATGCCCCACCTCCAGGCGATCGTGTAGCTGGGCGTAAAGAATCGTAGCATCAAACTGGTTCGTATCAAACCCCAATTTGATGTGCTTGGGCAGTTGGGTGCTTCTGATCTTCACCCACCCGTTTTTCCTGGGTTTTGCCCTATAGGAGACTTTGCAGATGCTGTGGTAGTCGAGTAGCGGACTTTTGCGTCGCCAGTTGCGCCAGCGGATCCCCGGTCGTCCGTGAAAGCGGTGGTAGAGTTATGACAATGAGCCACAAAAATAAAACCAGCAGGACTGACCATCAAACCAATAAGACTAAGAATATGAGCTCTACCGATCAAAAACGACCATTTTTATGTCGTAATATGTGGGCAAAGTCTATGAAAGCGCGATGAAGAGTATCCGTAGCTGATGATGTAGGCGATCGGTGGGCGATGCTGTTCCACATTTAGGGTTTCAACCCTTTTCTACGTTTGGCCCCGGGCATGATGTTCACCAGGAACCCGCCGAGCAGGCGTAGAACGCATGACCCCATACATTACCCTTCTTTACCTTATCTTCTTGCACAGCATAAGTTATCAAAAACATATACTCTGGGGTGTGCTCGTGCAGAACACTACAAACACACCCCAGGCCAGCTGTTAGGCACTCAGTGATGATCCCGACAATGCTCTGTATTAGAGGTTTCTTGGTCTAGCAGGTTCTTGCTCTGCTGGGTGAGTTCCGGCCTGTATCCCAACCAATATAGAACACCCGATGTACTGATTGCTATACTCACAAACATCAACGCCCCCAGCCTAGCTCTTGACTTATAAAGATATAGACTATAGTGCTAGAAAGAAATAATACGTGAGTAGTCCCTCGAGTCATGAGGCTGTGCCCCTATAGATTTTTAGTTTCAAGGTCCATCAGAGATACCCTTTTAGGATAGAAGGTGCAATATTTACACTATCATTATAGTTTCATGCGTAACTATCAGAATTTTCAGAAGAACAATACTCTCACTTGGGGAAACATAGGTTTCCATAGACACTGAATGAACCTGTGGGTGCTCACTTTGAGGGAGGATATTCCTAAAAAGATCAAGAAAAACATAGATTTGGGATGGTTGATGGTCAGGTGCATAGCGTCTGTCGTTATAATCTCTTTATAGGTCTTCCCGTGTGTTCATCACAGTCCACCTTCTATAGGTCTGGCAGAAGATCATCTGGCTTATAAGTATGCAGTGAAATTTTTGCCTGCCGACAGTTAGTATAATATTGCTATTTTTGTAATATATGGTTATCTATTCTTTAAGATTTTTGCGTACAAAGCGTCTGGCATTTTATTGTAACTGTAAGGTGTGCTCTTTAAACGGTTTATTTCTATAGATGAGGCCTTGTAATTTGAAATATGTATAGGATGAGTCTCCAACTTGCATTCCCAAAATACCGCATGCTATAGGATTGGGATACATAATTAATTATGCTATATCTGTATGAGAGTTCAGATATTTATCTTCAAAAACACTCCTGATTAGAATTGAAATAACTGTTGCGTAAATAATCACAAGTAACCTCAGGTGCAAGGATTCGCTCTCTTCGAGTTCTTCCCAGGCAAACGGGCACAGGCGCCAGCAGTTAATCTAATTCGAGTTTTCTCTCATACGCCAACCGCTTAATGGCTCAAGCATCTCTCATACGACCCATATCCAGTCACCAACGCCTCAACTTGCTCAGGGTTAGATTCGTGGCCACTCTTATGTTCCACCGATACAGAATCATCGCAAATAAGATAGAGGCATTAAACTACCTGGATCAAAAACTGAGCCGCACTCGCTTTGATATTTGCGGCTGCGTACCCGTAGGTATCCCGTTTCTTCCCATTACTTTCTACGCTAGGATATCGCTGATGCTCTCATACGGCATATACCGAGGTCTTCCACCGCCAGTTACGCCAGTGACACCTCGAGATTTCGGTTTGCTGGATATAAAACGCATGACAATGATTCACTAGAGAAAATACTAAGGGCCTCCCAGAACCGTGAGCTAAAAATATAGAAAGATATATTAAATCCCTTTGATGATAGAATAGTATGTCGCTAAACTATAAAGTCCTATCAAACGTGCATAACTTATGATAAAAAGCAAGCCCAGGTCGGTACTGTTTGACTCCGAGCACGAGGTTGTACCATCGTACGTTTCAGGTGAGGAACATTTCGGATAAACAACCCCCGCAAAAGTCCAATCAGTGCAGGAGGCACCACGACCTACTTTCTCCTAGAACCCACAGAACCCTACCCATTCTCACGAGGAAATTCGAGGGGTTTGATTCCAAGTGATCTGTAGAAAACCGTACCCCCTGCCCTACCGCTGGGAGAGTTTGCTGGAAACCGTTCATCCTCCCACACCTGCACCCAGCACCCAGTCTCCAGGCGGTACTGCAGCTGAGCGTAAAGAATCGTGGCATCAAACTGATTCGTATCAAACCCCAATTTGATGTGTTTAGGCAGTTGAGTGCTTCTGATCTTCACCACCCGTTTTCCTGGTTTGCTCATAGGAGACTTTGTAGATGCTGTGGTAGTCGAAGTAGCGGACTTTCCGTCGCCAGTTACGCCAGCGGATCCCAGTCGTCGTGAAAGCAGTGGTAGATAGTTGTGGCAGTTGAGCACAAAAATAAAACCAGCGTACTGACCATCACCTACAGAAATGATGTAGCCTCTACATAAAAGCGACCATGTTCATGATCGTAAAGTAGATGGGAAAGCTCCAATGAAAGGCGATGAAGAGTATGCCGTAGCTGATGATATAGGCAATCGGTGGGCGATGCTGTTCTACATTTAGGGTTTCTAATCCTTGTTTACGTTTGGCCCCTGGGCATGATGTTGACCAGGAACCCCCGACTGAGCAGACCATGAACGTGGGACCCATACCCAATACCCTTCTTTACCTTATCTTCTAAAAACTTTTAGCAAAAATAAATTATCAAAACTACACCTTGAGGGTGTACTCACATATCTGCGTCACACCCCCAAGACTATAATTTTTAATTACTTCATGCCAAACCACTGATCGGTCAGCTGAGAAAGCCATCCTTACCATTGCCTCGACACCGTTCCATGAGGCTGTACCAGCAGCCGATGCATTCATCAGACCGACACCCGTCTTGAGTTACCTACCCCATGGAGCGACCGGGGCTGATTAACACCCATCTGCCGTATAGTATGTGGTTCATTCGTTCCCTGATAATGACGGGTTAAATATGTGCCAGCACCTGTTACGCCTGGGTACAATGCCTTAGCAGGTGATATCTCTTTACCCGCCATAGCATCTTCTAACACCGATGAACCAGCACCAATGGAGACCATTATAGGTAGCCTGAATAGCTTTCTGGGCAGGGACGAGTGGTGAGTTAAATTCGAGATTATAGCTTTAATCGTACTACCAGCGGCGGGACCACTAAAGGCCGCCTAAAACCACCAGCAACACCACCAGCAACAGTAGAGGCAATATGTGCCCTAAGATCGTACTTATAATTATCGTTACCCGTGGTAAGCCCAATCACAGGATCTTTAAAACCGTACACAAAACCTGCCGCCGCACCATTACCTGCGTTCACGCAATATTAGTGCGTATTGCTCGAGCTGTCCTCTGGCTATAGTTAGCGGCTGCTTGAGCAGGGGCTTTAAACTGCCTACACCTTTAGCAAAGGTACTGTCACCATATTTGCCGATAGCGCCACCAACCGCACCAAAAGCAGCGCCAACTCCACCAGCAACCAGCCACATTGCCCCATTTAATGCGCCCATCCGGGCCCTTTATTCTTATCCATCGCATCGGCAGCAGCCAACATAAAACCCGACAAGGCACCAAGAGCGATCAGGGCGGCGCCACCAGTAACGAAAAACAGCCGCAACAGCAGGACGGTGCCAACACCGAGCAGAACACCTTTTTACGAGGTCAGAGTGGTCGTCGAGCCATTTCCCGACACTATGCTGATATTGGTCTTCCCGGATCTTATTCAAATTCTCACACTAATCGGCGACAGACCCCACGGGTCTACTAATCCCACCGGATTATTCCCGATTAACGAGTACGGGTTACCCACCCAACCAGCACCAGGCACTGGCAGAAGCGGATCCCGAGACGTAAACGACCTACTCACCGGATCAGCCACCCGAGCACCCATCAGCGCAAACCCACCAACCGTGAGCGCACCGGGAAGCGATATACCCACACCCGGCACGGCACCAGCAACGGCAGCATCAGAACCCGTCAGAGGCGTGGTCGGTAACTGGAACGGATCCAACAACCCCGCCGAAGAAGCCAGCCCAGGCACAGAAGACACCCCAGCATTCGAGGTGAAACCGCCCAGAACACCGGCACCCCGGCAAGCACCGACGACGAAGTACCACGCACCCGGAACCACCAGAAGCAGGGGTACCCAGCATGTTCACACCCGGGGTCGGCACAGGCATCTCGCCCACCCACCACGGTCGGCACCTCCGCCGTCGGGATCCATCACCACCGGGTCCACCCCGAAGCAAGAGGAAATACCGGCAACGTCACCTGCCACTCCGGCAGCCACCTGCACCCGAGCACGAACCACTATCCGCTGTGGTCACCGAGGCAATACTACCCGCCAGGCTATACCCCATCGTCACCGAAGACCCATCCGAGGGCCACCTCACCCGAACGACGACCAACAGCATCATAGGAATACAACCGCACCAAGGTCAGTGGCAGCCCTCAACCGTGCGCCCATCACTGGCAAAATTCAGATCCACATGCTCAGGCAACTGGGTTGTAAACTCGCTAGCGTTACCACCGGAGAGGAACTCTCGCACCTGCTCAGCACCAGAATCAGAATCAGCATTATCTGCAACACTAGCGGCGGTGTAGTACCAATCGCATGCACCTGTGCCGCATCATCATACACCAGCACACGCACCCAGCCAGCAGCCTCAGAGGCAGCATCATCGGTAGCGTCTTCACCAGTAGTAGTGTTTCGGGTGTATTCTTCGCGGATTAGGCACCCAGCGGCATCCCACACCCAAGACATCCGCTCGTTTCCACGGCGGGCAGATACTAACTGACCGGCGCCATCATAGGCATACGTAATCAGCCCGGCGGCAGAATCTACTCCCACAATCCGGCCAGCTTCATCACGAATAACCTCAACCCGCACATCGGCAGAGTTACCAGCATCCGCAGCGGTTTCGGTGTACCCCGTTATCGCGCCGTGACCGTCGTAGGTCCACGAGCGCACCGTATCGGCTACCTGCGCCCGGATGAGCGCACCGGCGGCATCATAACCAAGCGAAGACTGCTCACCCGTATCAGTATTCGTGATAGCACTAATACTCCCCACCGCGTTCCGCGTGTAGGCCAGCGCACCGTACGGACTGGTAAAGCCCAGTGCGGTAACCATCGGCATCATACGCATACGACAGCTCCTTACGCACCATTGGGTAGCAGACTGGAACTTGCCCCACGAGCGCGCTACCGAGGTGATACGTCCGAGCCGATCCAACTCATGACCGAGACACCCACGGCAGGTTTCCGTCACGGTCATCGGCGGGAATACCGGCGGCATAGTCAGTCACCGTCACCGACCGGGTACGGTTATCACGATCTACCCGCAGCTGTTCGGTACCATCCACCGAATACGCACATGCCGCACCAGAGCTGTCGTAGCGCCCACGCATGTACCTTCTGGGCTGCATCAACTACACGCAATACACGACCAGCAGCATCGTACTCATACAAGGTTATAGCGCCGGCAGGATCCATCGTCTTCACCATGTTCCCGAGCACATCGTACTCATAGGTGGTGATACGCCCAGCAGGATCCGTCACCTTCGTGACATTGCCAGCCTCATCGTAGGTATACCGGGTAACACCGCCAAGACCATTGGTGACTTCGGTAACCTGCCCGGCGGCATCATAGCTAAACTTGCGGGTACCCCAGGCAGCGTCTCAGATGCTGCGCACACGCCCCACGCATCAGTACGTGTAGAACGCGTCCCCACCAGAACCGCCAATAACCGAGACAACCCGCGAGTTTGCGTCATACGTAATCTTCTCGCTCATACCGGGCAGATTCCGCTCGGTCAGGCGCCCATCGGCATCATAGGAATACCGAGTCGTAACAGCCTCTGCGGTTTCAGCACCCTCAGTCACAGAATCAAACGCCCCGCAGCTGTTATACGTGTGTGCGGTAATACGCCCCGCAGGCGAAACCCTGACGCACAAGCTGGGAGGCGAGGTTGTACTCGTACCGGGTCAGACCACCTTCGGCATCCAGGATTTTCCACCGGATTACCGGCCGGATCGTAAACCACCAGCTCGGCGGCTGACTCGGGGGTATCGGTTTTTCTCTGCCCGTGCTTTAGGAGCTTCCTGGGCTGCCTCCGTCGGGGAGAAGATTTTCTTCACGCGCAACAGGGGCGGCCAAGATGGTCGAACTTAACCCGTACGCCGTCGGTGCCGTCCCAGCTGGTAACGCTGCCGCTCTTGCGATCTGCCTGAGTACGCACGCGTACCCCGGTCGGATCTGTCATCTTCGTGAGCACGCTGGCGGCATCATAGGTGTTTTCCCAGTGACCACCGGCTGGATCAACCGTACGAATAAGCCGTGAGAGCCCATCCCACACATGCGAACACGCCCCCATTGGGCAGGGGTTACTGTGGCGACGTTTCCGTTTTTATCAAAGGTGCGTTCGGTGCGGCGACCGAGCGGATCGATAACCGCAGTCATATCACCGCTGGGTCCGTACTCATAGCTCGTGCGTGCACCAGAGGGGTCAATAACTGCGACCAAACGACGACCAGCGGTGTACTCGAACTTCCAGCGGGAACCGTCAGGGTCTTGCCGCCCGGTAATATTGCCAGCCGCGTCATGGGTGAACGAGGGTTATTAGCCCTAGCGGAGTAGTAACCTGAGCGAGGTGCCCGGCAGCGGTATAGGTGAACGAGGTTATGTTGCCCTCTTGGTCGGCAAAGCTGGTCAGGTTGCCAAACTCGTCATAATTCAGGGTCATGCTGATCCCTTCGGGACCGGTCAGGGAGGTCAGCAAGCCGCCCTCCCAATTTAGTTCGGTGACCCCGCCCAAGGCATCGACAACGCGGGAGGGATTGTGATCCCAAGCGTTAGCGTACTCGTAAGTAATCGTTGAGATCGGAGTGACCTCACCGGTATCAGCCTCAGCATCCGCAGCATTGCGGCGCGCCTGGGTGGCTGCATAGCGCTTCTTCGGGTCTGCTTCAAACGCCGATATAGATACCGCTGTCACGCGATCGTACTCATCGTAAGCGTAGCGGGTATCTTGACCCTCTAGGGGTAACATCGCGGGTAATGCGTCCGCGGCTGTCGCTGATGCGGGTTGTGCGAGAACCATCACGGTCAATCACCCGAATACGGTTGCTGAACCGGTCATACCCGAAGGATGTGCGCCCACCGTCAGCGTCAATAATTGCGGTTAGGCGGCCGCTGTCATCACTAATCCACACATTGGCTTGGGATCCGTCTTCATCAGCAACTTCGGTCACTCCGCCGTCAAGGTACAGGTACCGCACATCGCGACCGTACTCGGTATGCTGATGTGCAATTCGAGCAGATTCGTCATAGGTGTTGGTCACCTCGACGGTGCCATCTGCAGCGATGACACGGTGGATTAGCGCGTTGTCATCGTGTTCGTAGGTGCGTGTTCCCTGCACCGCTAGTCACGGATACCAGGTGCCCGGTAGCGGTACTGCCTGCGGGGGCGTAGGCGTATTCGACACGTTCCCCTGCCGAGGTTCGTGCTACCGCGACGAGCCCATCCACATAGTCGAACGTGATGGAACGGTTCAACTCATGCACCAGGGATGAGATAAGCCCGTCAGCAGCGCGCGTGACCGCCAAAGTGGTGCCTTCTCCGCCCGTGGAGCCAAGCCATGCGCCGGTGAGCGTGAAAGAACCACTGGTGACCCTGGTTATCAGAGATGATGTACAGGTCAGTTTCAGTGCTCAATGCACAGGGTTTCCAGGATGAAACGCTCCCCATGGGTGTAGTGGCGATTTCGCTGGCACCGGTGCGAGTAAGCCAGGAGGATCGGTCTCAACCCGCGCAAAACCTTCACCAGCGCGGGCAAAGAGCAGGTGACGAGCCGTCCGGCATAATCCAGGTAGCGCCTTCATCAGAGAAATTCAGAACCGTATCAAGGTTAGAAGACCAGCCCGGGCCGAAAACCCCAGCCATCGGTGGCAAATCATCGCCATTACCGTGCACAGTCAAACTGTTGTACATGCGCGTGACGGCACACGAGAAGCGAGGTTGCTAAACGCAATATCGATTTCCTCTTCGATAAAGTTACCGGTCGCAACGTTGACCGGGTCATTCGCATATCCGCTAGAAGTAGGGTGGCCTGCTGACGGTAGGAGCAGGGAACGCTTTAGATCTTCGCGGCTACTTTTAATCAGATTTGCTCTCAAGAGCAGCCTGAAGCGCTGCATCAGAGAGCTTTTTATGGTGTTTTTCGCCGCCTGCTTTGTCGAACGCATCCGCAATCGTGGTTGCCCACTTATCCTCTTGATCGTTGGCATTATTCCACTGATCAAAAGCTTTCAACAATTCTTTGCAGTCAACGGTACCCCATTGACATTCTTCCTTGAATCTAGCAGCTTTTAGCACGAATATCACCAGGAATATTCCTAAAATCTTCGAACAGCTGATGTGAGGCATTTGCGCTTTCCCTCAGATCAGATGGCTTTGCTGAAGAAGTGTCTTTTGCAGACCCTGAGCCGCTCCCGGCCCCTTGAGCAGGATGGTTACGTTGTTCTGGCTGGGGTTCCTGATAGCAGTATATGGAATATAGGGGTCAGGTAGCTGGCGCTGACCCTCAGAAAGTATCAACTTTTAAAAAGCCAAACCAATCATCTTCATAGTGCCGGGCATCCTCACGGGCCTTTTGCTCTTTGTGAGCGGCCTCTTTCAGGTTATCCACTGCTGTGGCAGGTTGGTCGAGAATGTCAGCGATTTTCGTTGCCATTCTTAACGGCAATTCTAATGTTATTTTTATAGAGTTCTGAAAAATACCCTTTGAAGTTGGCTGAGCAATTTCTGCTTTTACTACTTTGATTAGGTATCTTATCCCGGAGGTCTCGTGCTGTGTTTCTGCATGCATTAGTAAGAGCATCTGATGTAGCATCATCAAACTTAACTATCAGTACGGTTGGCATAGTGAGGGCTGTTACGGTCTGGTTCGTCGCTCATTGGGAAGGTATTCCTTTGAGATAAAAGGTACAAAAGTAGGGTGGTTTATCGAGATAACGCTGAGTGGGTGTGACTGGTACAAGGGAAGATTAGGGATTTGTGAAGCTGTGGTGTGCTTCCCCCTGCAGTTTTTTGTGCTGCTGGGGAAGCTGTTGAAAATGTCTAAGGGGTGTTTCATAGGGCGCCGCCACCTGCCTGGAAGATGTCGTTGGAGATCTGCTGCAGGTTGTTGTTGAGCTCAGTGAGCTTAGTGAGGTGTTCTGCAGTGACTGGTGGGTGCTCAGCCCAGGTGTCTGAGCAGGAAGGTGGTGGCTAGGGGGCCGTCCCAGACGTTGGGTTCGGAGAGGTTCCTACCTTCGGTATCTAGAGCCTTGATCTGGTCGGTGAGGCCGCTGGTAATGATGGTCTGGATTTTTCTGGATGGAGTCTTTGGCAGACTGGGAACTAAGAACGCGATCACTCATCACGGTTTCCTTTTCGGTAAAAGTGGGTGGGTTCTGCGCGGCGTGAGAACTCTAGAGTTGTGAGTGTAGGTTGAGGTTTGCTGTGATTCAAAGGGATCTTGAGGTGTTGTTATCAAATCTTAATAATGGGTTGTGTGGTGGTGGGGTTTTGTGTGTCCTGTGTTTGTGAGGGAAGAGGGGTGGTGGAGGGTGTGTTTGTGGTACTGAGGGGTGGTTAGTTTTTGGGGTGTGTGGGGTGAGGTTTCGGTGGCGAGGTTGTTGCCGTTGCGGAACCTGCGCAGGGATCGGGTGATGTTTAGGGGGTGGGCGGCGGCTTTTTGATGGTGTGTGCGTCTTCTGGGGTGTTCATGTCGGCCCAGCGGTGTTCGGTGTGTCGGAAGATGAGGTGGGCTGCGATGGTGTATTCCTTGAGGATCCTGGGGAGAAGGAGGCTATTGTTTGTCCTTTGCTGTTGTAGAGTTTGAGCTGGTCGGGGTGGAAGTCGCCTTCGGTGGTGGTTTCTGTGGGGTGTAGGTGTAGGCGTTGATGGAGGTGATGGGGGTGGTGATGCGGCGTCCGGTCCAGGTGCGGTGGGTGATGGTTCCGTTGGGGTTGATGCTGAGGTAGCTGGTGGTGTACCTGTGTAGCAGGAGTAGTCCGAGGAGGCAGAAGATTGTGCTGGTGAGGATAGCACCTATTTCGAGTGTGGGGGTTGCGAAGAGGAGGATGGTGAGGGCGCTGGCCCAGAAGAGGGTTAATGGTGATGCCTATCCATCCGTTGTAGCAGGGGTGGTCGTTTGATTTTGCTGGTGTTGTGTTTGTCGCGGGCGCGTTGTATTTCGTCGTGGAGGATGTAGAGGGTGAGTACGAGGGCGGAGATGGAGAAGGTGAGGATGGGGATAGACATCTAAACCTCTTGAATGGTGGTAGGCTGTTGCTATTTTAGGTTGGGGTGGGGGTGTGGTTGGCGAGTCCTGTGGCTTCAGTGTTTTCTTGTAGGTAACGGATGATTTCTCCGCGTCCTTTTGCTGGTGGTGGCTTTTTGATGATGGCTACTTCGTCCAGGGTTGTTCATGTCGGGCCCAGTGTCCGCGTGCGCATCGGAAGACGAGGTGGGCCATGATGCTATATTCTTTCAGGTATTCGGGGGAGTAGGCGGCGATGGTGTTATTTTTACTGTCCCAGAGCCAGAGGTTGTCTTCAATATATTCGTTGTTTAAGTGCGTGTGTCCTGGGGTGTACTTGTATTCATTAATCGAGCTCACGGGTGCGGTGTGGGGTTGTCCGAAGCTGCCGCGGTAGGTGATGGTGGCGTCGGGGTTGATGCTGAGGTATTTTTGTTTTCGTAGCGGTATAGCAGGGCGATTCCGGTTGCTGCAGAGAGTATGCCGCCTGCAGTAGTACCAGTTGAGGGAGCCATTCGGATGCTGGGAGTGCTATGAATAAGGCGATGAAGAAGCCGACGAGGCAGATGCAGCCGAAAATAGTTGCGGCGCCTTCAAGGCGGGGGAGGCGTTTGACGATTTTTCCTTTTTTCTTATCGCGGTAGCGTTTGTATTCGTCGCGGATGCCGTAGAGTATCATGATCCCTGCGGAAATTTGTAGGATTTGTGGTGAAGGTGTGAGTGGCATGGTGTGTTTTTCCTTGTGGTCTGGGTTGTGGTGTGTGTGGTGTGCATGCGTATTTTATTCATAGTTATCTCTATCTTGAAATAAATTTGTAGCAGATTATAATTCGTAATTTCTTACCCGATATCATATATCAACTCTTTGTCTAATTTTTGAAATCACTGGCGTGTTCCAGTGAGTGTAGGTAGGAAGCTAAGAACTGATAGGTCTGTGCCTAGCGAAAATATGTTATTCATCGTCTTTCTGTCCAGGATGGCTGGACCGTACTACCTGGTATGGCTGAGCAGTCAGATTATATTAGTGATTCGGTGAACCTTGCTACGATATATGTACATTTATGAGGTACCCCCGTAGAGGTGTGCCCACATGCCCAAATTCTATGATGAATAAGGGTATTGCAAGGAGGGAAGAATGGAGCCGTCAAGGTACCCGCGTGTGGATGCTCGTTGTTCGAGGGCCAGCCGTTGTTGAATTGGCTGTTCAGGATCAAGGGGTTCGCTTCATTCAAGAGGCCACAACTGATGCTGCTTTGTCCCGCTCCTATGTTTATGTTTCCACCTATTGCCAGTAACCTCAGGCGCCCGGTATACGTCCATGTAACAGATGCGTAGGGCAGTAACAGAGTCATGGTGGTATACCCCGAATGGTTTTTGTCGAGGCCGAAGATATGGTGGTTCCTCAAGCGGCGGTAGCGGCCTGGTGCGGAGAACAAACGCTTCTACAAGCCAGGCAGTGTTTCTTGTTCCGCTGGCGCTGGTTCTTGTTGTGGGGTTGCTGGGGCGGCAGCGTGGGAGTCATGTCTTCCTCGAGTCATGGGAAGAACCTCCTCGAGCTCAGCCTCATAAAAACTAGTACAGACCCCCAAAGCCCCAGCTCTACCCAGGAGAAAAGGCGAGCTACCGTCCAGTTGCCGGTGCTGCTGGAAGTTTTCCTGCCCGTCTCTCAGGATGGTAACCTCCCTGCTCTGTCCGGTAAAACCTGTATGTGTAATCGGCTCAGACGGGGAGAAGTCAAGCAAAACGAGGTAAAAGACCTGATAGTGCCTTTCTGGGCTGACAATACTGCCCCACAGGTGGTTTCGCATCACGTTGGTAAAGTCCTACCTCCGTGGTCCAGTGATAAGAAATTCAGTGAGGTGCTGCGGTACTCCGCTAAAGACCAGCAATGCTCACCGTCAAGGGGTTACTGCTTTGGTTAACAAATCGTGATAACCCGTCGACCAGCGAAAGTAACGCTGCTGCGGTCATCGCCTCAAAGAGTTTCGCACCGGCCGAGGAGCATCGTTTATTTCTACTGATGGTTCACTGACGTACTGCAGGTACTTCCAGGACGGAGGAACAGTTGTTACAGCCGATACATCCGCTTAAAGGTTGAGGTTCATAAAACCCTTTCACCGGGGAGGCGCGCGTCTTACATTGTGGGCTGGGTGAGCTCGCGTGGCGAGGTGATGACGCTTTGGTCTGTGATGCGTTCAGCCTGGTTTTTCAGTCGGTGAGTTCTGATGATATTGCTGGCGAAGGTCTCTGCTGATGTATCAGAGGGCGCCAAGGTAGATTTTTCTGGTTCGACACTGCTGTTGGGTAAAGCGATTATCAACTGTAACACTCGTTCAACGTATACCATAGAAATGCATTTGAAAAGCTCACCCCCACTTCCGGTGGGCCACCTTTCTGGCGGCACGGGCGGCGTTTCGTGGGCTGGCGGTGGTGCAAAAGAGCCCGAGAGGTGGGGTTCTTAGTGTTAGCTCATGATGGAGCATCCGTGCTGTTATCAGCCGACCATCACCGCGGCGGTGGTGTAGAGAAGATGGAAGTGGGTGAGCCCAGCTGAGAGAAACAAGCTGACAGGTGCTGGGTGGACGACATTGCGGCTATTAATGGATTTCCACGGCTGCCCGT
>BNJU01005267.1_pt1 | contig 22975 bp, 24 predicted proteins | sample 8539281 | NCBI WGS metagenome assembly BNJU01 (sample SAMD00202456, study PRJDB9452) | human saliva metagenome | isolation source: human saliva | place: Japan
GGTCCACATCCTGAGCAGTTGGGATATTTCCACCAGATTAAAAAGTTGCAGAAGATCGACTTTTTAATTTCTGTCTTACTTCTTGTGTGAGTCTCTTCTTGAGCACAAAATTTTGCTAGAATGGGTCTTATGAAAACATTCTATGATGATGCGACAATTCCTCAAACGATTTGGTATGTATTGTTTACTGGGAAAACGCTATATGATATTGAACTGATGAAGTTGGAACTCTCTCGGATTTACGATGCAGGGTTGATGGACAAATTAGACTATCTAGAAGCAGAAGCGGTTCTTCGCAGAGAGCACAAGGTAGAATTGGATTATATTGAGAAAAATGGAGAAAATGAACTAATGGTTACTTGGTTTTGTGGGCACTTATACTAGCAATGTTGGCATGGATGGGCTTTTAATTATCTTCGTATTCGCCGTGCAGCTAAAATTGTGGACAATGAGGATTTGAAGCCTTGATTCGTACGGGTCAATTGATTGATTTGCGCGACCCGAGCAGAATTCCACAGAAAACTATATTCTTGGGGCTCGCAATATTCCTTCAAGTCAGTTGAAGACTAGTCTTGCTGACCCTTCGTGAGATAAACCTGTTCTTCTTTACGAAAAGCAGCGTGCGCAACGAGGTTACACGTCTGACCCTTTAGCCGAAAAACAAGGTTTTTCTGAGTTTATATCCTTTCTTATGGCTTGGTTCTTGGAAAGGAAAGTCAAAGTTGAGAAATAGAAAAGAGCTTGGATGTTTCCGAGGCTCATTTTTAACCACTTTCTAGAAGAGTCACGAATGATTGTCAACTCTTCTGGGTTTGGGGACGAGTGGTCTCCTTCTTGAAGATTCTGATCCAGCTCCAAGGTCCAGAAATGGGTGCGCTTGGGGGAGGTCTGCCTTGGCACCAACCGAGAGGAACATTTTTTAACCTGATGAAATTTTCCCCTTCTGAAATGGTGATAGAGGCTCGACTGAGGGAAGGACTTGCAGATAGAATCTCTAGTCTTGCAGGTTTACAGACAGTACCATCTAAAAAGACAATTCCTTTTTGAAAAGGCTTTGGATATGATCAGGTGTCAGAAGTCCATTAACCTCAACTTGGTAAGTCTTATCGACATGATATTGGGGATGGAGGGCTGAAAGCCCAAAGGGCCGTTGTCGAGTCAAGAGGAGGAGGCCGGTCGTATCTCGGTCCAGTCGGCCCGACGGCATGGAGCTTGTCAGACTGAATGTCAGGTGGAAGCAGGGTCCATGACGGTTTGGAAGTTGCTTGTCTTTGTTGGCTGTCACGACACCAGCAGGCTTTATGAAGCATAAGATAGGTGTGCTCATAGCCTCGAATGATTCGGTCCCCGAAAGAAAGGAGCTCCTGTAGTCCTGTATCGATATTCTGGAGCTAGGGAGCGGGCTGGGCAACCATCGACGAAATTTCCCCTTTTAGTAGGAGCTGCTTCATGGCCTTTTCGGCTAACTTTTTCTTGGGCTAATAAATTATCTACACATACCTGCCTATCTTACCATAAGTCCTTGCTTTGAAAAGTCTTGACGTGAAAAGAAAAAGCTGCGTGAGCTATTTACACTTGCTTGAGTTATATTTATTTTACCTGAAATTATGGTATAATCGTTCAGTTAGAAAATAAATTTTGAATATTATAGAAATCATGACAAAATTAAGAAGATATCCGTAACATTGCGATTATCGCCCACGTTGACCACGGTAAAACAACCCTCGTTGACGAATTATTGAAACAATCAGAAACGCTTGATGCACGTACTGAATTGGCTGGGCGATGCTATGGACTCAAACGATATCGAAAAAAGGCGTGGAATTACCATCGCTTACTAAAAATACAGCCGTTGCCTACTAACGGAACTCAGTATCAACATCATGGACACACCGGGACACGCGGACTTCGGTGGAGAGTTGAGCGTATCATGAAAATGGTTGACAGTGTTGTCTTTGGTCGTGAGATGCCTACGAAGGAACCATGCCACAGACTCGTTTCGTATTGAAAAAGCCTTGGAACAAGACCTTGTGCCCAATCGTGGTTGTTAACAAAATCGACAAACCATCAGCTCGCCCAGCTGAAGTAGTGGACGAAGTATTGGAACTTTTCATCGAGGCTTGGTGCAGATGATGACCAACTTGACTTCCCAGTGGTGTATGCTTCAGCGATCAACGGAACTTCTTCATTGTCAGATGATCCAGCTGATCAAGAAGCTACTATGGCACCAATCTTTGACACGATTATCGACCACATCCCAGCTCCAGTAGATAACTCAGATGAGCCCTTTACAGTTCCAAGTATCACTTTTTGGACTACAATGACTTTCGTTGGTCGTATCAGTATCGGTCGTGTCTTCCGTGGTACTGTTAGGGTTGGGGACCAAGTTACCCTTTCTAAACTTGATGGCACAACTAAAAACTTCCGTGTTACCAAAACTCTTCGGTTTTCTTTGGATTGGAACGTCATGAAATCCAGAAGCTAAAGCAGGTGACTTGATTGCCGTTTCTGGTATGGAAGATATCTTTGTCGGTGAAACCATCACTCCAACAGATGCAGTTGAAGCTCTTCCAATCCTACATCGATGAGCCAACTCTTCAAATGACTTTCTTGGTCAACAACTCACCATTTGCTGGTAAAGAAGGTAAAATGGGTGACTTCTCGTAAGGTAGAAAGAACGTTTGCAGGCAGAATTGCAAACAGACGTTTCCCTTCGTGTTGACCAACTGATTCACCAGATAAATGGACGGTTTCAGGACGTGGAGAATTGCCTTGTCAATCCTTATCGAAACAATGCGTCGTGAGGGATATGAACTTCAAGTATCTCGTCCAGAGGTTATCGTAAAAAGAAATCGATGAGTATCAAAATGTGAACCATTTGAACGTGTTCAAATCGACACTCCAGAAAGAATATCAAGGATCTGTTGTCAAAGCCTTTCTGAACGTAAAGGGTGAAATGTTGGATATGATTTCAACTGGTAATGGTCAAACTCGTTTGGTCTTCCTTGTTCCTGCGCGTGGTTTGATTGGATACTCAACTGAGTTCTTGTCAATGACTCGTGGTTACGGTATCATGAACCATACTTCGACCAATACTTGCCATTGATTCCAGGTGAGATGTGGTGGTCGTCACCGTGGTGCCCTTGTTTCTATCGATGCTGGTAGGCTACAACTACTCAATCATGTCTATCGAAGAGAACGTGGTACGATCTTTGTCAACCCAGGTACTGAGGGTTTATGAAGGAATGATCATCGGTGAAAAACTCTCGTGAAAATGACTTGACGAGTTAATATCACTAAGGCGAAAACAAATGACCAACGTCCGTTCAGCTACTAAGGACCAAACAGCTGTTATTAAGACGCCTCGTATCTTGACACTTGAAGAAGTCTCTTGAGTTCTTGAACGACGATAGGTACATGGAAGTAACGCCTGAGTCTATCCGTTTGCGTAAACAAATCCTTAACAAGGCAGAGCGTGAGAAAGCTAACAAGAAGAAAAATCAGCTGAATAAGAGCTAGAAAAGAGATAAAGATGGTTTTATTTAATCATAGGACTCCTCTTATTACTACTCTATGTATTTGCGACACCAGAAAGCATTAAAGGGACAGTCAATATCGTCCTTGTCGTCTTTGCTTTTAGCACTCTTGATTTTTGCTCATGTTGTCAGTTCTGCAAATCTTTCAGCTACTACAAATTCTTTATCACAATCGCTATGCTCTTCCTAGCATACTTTAGCTTGCGAGATATTACCCTCATGTCAGTTAGTAAAAAGTAAAAGAAGATAAAAAGAGTTTTCGGCTCTCTTTTGCTAGAAAATTACAATAGTTTGAATTGCCTTTTTACTAACATCATCTCTTTTTGCTTGTATAGTATGAAGGCGAAAAACTGGAATAAAATCCTCTAATGTCTTCTATTTTCTAGAAACTATAAAAACTTCTATTACTAATGATATCTTAGTAAAAATATGTTGATAGATTATATAGAAAGTGATATACTTAAGTTACAAAGAAATCGATTTCACAGGAAAGAAATTAAATTTGTTGTCTTGGTGCTCAGGGTGTAATGGATTAAACTAGGAAAATAATTCTAAAATTTATAAAACATAAAATCTTTTGTTCTATAGGGTTATTCTCTTATACAAAGAGTCTACTATGAAGAAACTATTCATATTATTATCAACTTTTTCTCAGCTTTTTCTTTTGCTTGGATTATTGTCTTACGTGCGCCACAATATTTATATGCAAGCTATGATTCCCAGTCTCCTTACTTCGTGTCAAAAGGATACTCAGGAACCGACGCGTGAGGTATTTGAACAGGAATTGGAGAATTTTGCAAACTCAGAACAGAGTTTAATAGCTAGAAGAATTGTAGAGCCGAGTAAGGATGGGACGACTCACTTTACTTATGCAACTTATGGTCAGGGAACATTGCAAAACAATTCCAAGAAGCTAGCCAAGAAAGTCGTGAACGTAGTGATCCACTAAATAGTTATCTCCTTTTGTCAGGCTCCTTGACGAAGAAAAAGCTTGCCGATAAATTAGGAGATTTGGGTTATAAAGCAATTCCTGACCGAAAGACACCGCCCTATTCTCTTGCTTTTAGAATGTTACTAATTCCCTTATTTTAATTGGTTTAGCAATATTTGGCTTATCTTTCTTTTGCTTTAGTGATTATCACTCGGATTAAGGAAATAGAAAGCGACAGGGTATAAAACTCTTTTTCTGGTCAGACTCTCTTATCCATCATGGGGCATTCTTTTATCTACTGATATCAAGTGGCTCCTTCTATCAGCCCTCCTTTTCCTTCCTAGGTGGGGGAGTCGTTCTTTTTAGTCAGGTTTGTTTTATCCTATCTTGTTAGCCACCTATGGTTTTTGAGGATTAGTTTCTATCTGTTGTTTTTATTAGCGATTTCAATTTTACTAATGCTTCTTTATCTAATGAGTTTGAGTTATAAAAGCATTAGTTCCCGTTGATCAAGGAAGATTACCCCTTAAACGCCTGATGGCTTTAACCCTATTGTGTCAGTTAGTAGCTGTTTTTTTACAGTAGGCTACGCTGTTAAGACAGGCTTTGACGTCTTACCAACGATTGAAAAGAACTTGAGAATTTCAAAACAAGCATGGCAGGACAGAGCAGACTATTACCAGATTTTCCTTTTGGCTTGGGTGATAGAGTAAAAGATACAGAAAAATCAGAATAAGTGGTATGCCTTTGCCAAGGAAGCAATCGAAGAAGAACAAGCCCTTTATGTAAAAGGATAATCTCATCCATTTTGCCAAATCCACAAGGAAAAATGAACAAGGAAAATGAACAGGAGACACTGGATACCTATAGTTCAGATGCTAATACGCTCTATGTCAGTCCCAGTTATTTGGAGAAGGAAAAATGGTCGTAGTAGATGCTGAGACTAGACAGAAAGTTAGCTCATCTTCAAAAGGGAATTTGGACTCTTATTACAGAATCTCTTCGCTCACAGGAAGCAGAACTTAAAAAGTTTTGAAGAAAGATTGAGCTGATTACGGAAAATCAAGTGAGGATAAAAAGCGCTCCTTTAGAGTATGAAATGAGAGCGATTGTTAGCTATCTTCCAACTGGAGAAAAAGCGGTTTGTTTATAATAACGGTGAAATCCCAGTATCCACTCAGTACTTTGACTGATCCGATTTTAGTTGTATTTACTCCAACATCTACGGGTGATAGTATCATTTCCAAATCTAGTTGGTCTATCAATGCTGGTAAGAATATCTTTGTCAAAGGATATGAAGATGGGATTAAACTCTTGAAAAATGCAGGAATTTATGAGCAAGTATCCTATCTTAAAAAGAAGGAAGAAGTGTTTATCTAACTCGTTATAATGAAGTTCAAACTGAAACAGCAACTTTAATCCTAGGAGCTATTGTTGGGATAGCTAGTTCCTTGTTACTCTTTTATTCTGTCAATCTTCTATATTTCGAAACAATTCCGTCGAGATATCTTGATTAAACAATTTCAGGTTTACGATTTTTTTGAAACACATGCTCAGTATATGGTTAGTCAATTTGCTCAGTTTTATATTTGGTGCTAGTCTCTTTATTTTTAAGCAGTCGAGACTTGGTGATTGGCTTTGCTCACTTTATTAGTCTTTCTAGCTAGCGCAGTTTTGACGCTTTACCGTCAAGCTAATAAAAGAATCTCGTGTTTCTATGACAATTATGAAGGAAAATAGGATGATTGAACTAAAGAATATATCTAAAAAAATTTGGAAGCCGTCAGCTATTTTTCAGATACGAATCTTCATCTTTGAAGGTGGGAAAATTTATGCCCTTAATCGGTACAAGTGGCTGCGGTAAGACAACACTCTTGAATATGATTGGACGATTAGAGCCATATGACAAAGGGCAAATCATCTATGATGGCACTTCTCTTAAGGACATCAAAGCCTTCTGTTTTTCTTTAGAGATTACTTAGGATACCTATTTCAAGATTTTTGAAAGCTTAATTGAAAGTCAAACCGTCAAAGAGATCTCAATCTGGGTTTAGTTGGTAAAAAGTTGAAGAAAAAGAAAAATCTCTTTGATGAAACAAGCTCTAAACCGATGTTAAACCTCTCTTATTTAGATTTAAAAGCAACCTATCTTTTGAATTATCAGGAGGAGAAGCACAACGTGTTGCATTAGCGAAGATAATTTTAAAGGATCCACCTTTGATTCTACAGATGAATCAACCAGCTTCACTAGACCCCAAAAACTCTGAGAATTACTTTTCTATCCTAGAATCTTTGAAAAATCCGAATCGAACTATTATTATTGCGACCCACAATCCTCTGATTTGGGAACAAGTGGACCAAGTTATTCGAGTTACCGATTTATCACATAGATGATATGGCAAGATTCAGTTAGAAGAAAGAGTCACAAACACACTTTGTGGCTTTTTTATTTCCATAAAAATGGTAAAATAGTAAGAGTAGAAATGGAGTTCGAGACATGAAAGTAATAGATCAATTTAAAAATAAGAAAGTCCTTGTTTTTAGGTTTAGCCAAGTCTGGTGAATCTGCCGCTCGTTTGTTGGACAAAGCTAGGGTGCCATTGTGACAGTAAATGATGGGAAACCTTTTTGAGGACAATCCAGCTGCCCAAAAGTTTGTTGGAAGAAGGAATCAAAGGTCATCACAGGTGGTCATCCTTTGGAACTCTTGGATGAAGAGTTTGCCCTTATGGTGAAAAATCCAGGTATCCCTTACAGCAATCCCATGATTGAAAAGGCTTTGTGAGGGAATTCCAGTCTTGACTGAGGTGGAATTGGCTTACTTGATTTCAGACGCCGATTATTTGGTATCACAGGTTCAAATGGTAAAAACAACCACAACGACTATGATTGGGACGTTTTTGACTGCTGCTGGCCAACATGGTCTTTTTATCAGGAAATATCAGCTATCCTGCCAGTCAGGTTGCACAAACTGCGTCAGACAAAGGATACGCTTGTCATGGAACTCTTCTTTCCAACTAATGGGCGTCCAAGAATTCCATCCTGAGTTGCGGTTATTACCAACCTCATGCCAACTCATATCGATTATCCTGGTTCTTTTTGAGGAATATGTAGCAGCCAAGTGGAATATCAAAACAAGATGACAGCGGATGATTTCCCTTGTCTTGAACTTTAACAAGACTTGGCAAAAAGATTGGCTACTAAAACACAAAGCTACAGTTGTACCATTCTCAACACAGGAAAAAGGTTGATGGAGCTTATCTGGAAGATGGTCAGCTCTACTTCCAGTGGGGAAGTTGTCATGGCAGCAGATGAAATCAGGTTCAGGTAGCCACAATGTGAAAATGCCCTTGCGACGATTGCTGTAGCCAAAGCTTCGTGGTGTGGATAACCAAACCATCAAAGGAAACTCTCTCAGCCTTTGGTGGTGTCAAACACCGTCTCCAATTTGTGGATGAAATCAAAGGGTGTCAAATTCTATAATGATAGCAAGTCAACTAATATCTTGGCTACTCAAAAAGCCTTGTCAGGGATTTGACAACAGCAAGGTCATTTGATTGCAGGTGGTTTGGACCGTGGCAATGAGTTTGACGAATTGGTGCCAGATATTACTGGACTTAAGAAGATGGTCATCCTCGGTCAGTCTGCAGAACATGTCAAACGGGCAGCAGATAAGGCTGAGTGTGGCTATGTGGATGCGACTGATATTGCAGATGCGACCCGCAAAGCCTACGAGCTTGCGACTCAAGGAGACGTGGTTCTTCTCAGTCCAGCCAATGCCAGCTGGGATATGTATGCTAACTTTTGAGTACGTGGCGACCTCTTTATCGACACAGTAGCGGAGTTAAAGGAATAATATGAAGAAAATTGTCTTTACAGGTGGGGGACGGTTGGACACGTGACCCTCAACCTTTGTTAATGCCCAAGTTCATCGAAGATGGCTGGGAAGTCCACTATATCGGAGATAAACGTGGCATCGAGCATACAAGAAATCCTCAAGTCGGGTCTAGATGTCACCTTCCACTCCATTGCGACTGGAAATTACGTCGTTATTTCTCTTGGCAAAAATATGCTGGATGTCTTTAAAAGTTGGCTGGGAATTGTCCAGTCGCTCTTTATCATGTTAGACTTCGTCCACAGGCTCTTTTTCAAAGGGAGGCTTTTGTCTCAGTACCGCCTGTTATCGCTGCCCGTGTGTCAGGAGTGCCAGTCTTTATTCATGAATCTGAGCCTGTCTATGGGCTTGGCAATAAAATCGCCTATAAGTTTTGCAGACTAAGATGTACTCAACCTTTGAGCAAGCTTCGAGTTTAGCTAAGGTCGAGCATGTGGGAGCAGTGACCAAGGTTTCAGACAAAAACACTCCAGAACCGGATGAATTGGTGGATATTCAAACCCACTTTAATCCTAAATTGCCAACTGTATTGTTTGTCGGTGGTTCTGCAGAGAGCTCGTGTCTTTAACCAATTGGTGACAGACCATAAGAAAAGAACTGACAGAGCGCTACAATATTATCAATCTAACTGGAGATTCTAGCCTGAACGAGTTGAGCCAAAAATCTTTTTCGTGTTGATTATGTGACCAATCTCTATCAACCCTTGATGGAATTGGCGGATATTGTTGATGACACGAGGTGGTGCAATACGATTTTTGAGCTCTTGGCGATGGCAAAGTGCATGTTATTGTGCCCACTTGGTCGTGGAAGCTAGTCGTGGTGATCAGATTGAAAAATCGCAGCCTACTTTGTAAAAAGGCTATGCAGAAGAGCTTCAAAGCGATTTGACCTTGGACAGTTGGAAGAAGCTTTCTCCTTACTAAGTCACAAGGAAGATTACCAAGCTAAGATGAAGGCTTCAAAGGAATTGAAATCTCTAGCAGATTTTTATCAATTGTTGAGATTTATCATAAGGAAAGTAAATGTCAAAAAGATAAAGAAAAATGAGGGCAAGAAATCCTCGAAGAATTTAAAGAGTTATCAGAATGGCAGAAACGAGACCAAGAATACCTAAAAAAAGAAGGCTGAGGAAGAGGCGGCTCTAGCTGAGGAGAAGGAAAAAGGAAAGACAAAGCTCAGATGGCAGAAATCTGAAAAATCAGAGTGACAAGCTGATGAACAAGAGAGTGAATCTAATCTAAAGACTCAAAATCAGCCAAGGAAGATGCTAAAGAAAAAAAAGCAGAAAGGGTCAGAAGACGTCAAAAGAGTAGTCAAGAAGAACCAAAATCAAGAGACCGAAGAAAGGAGGTAAAAGGCATAAAAAGCCTGTAAAGGAAAAACCAGGTCAGCAAAATCCCAGGAGTTCAGTATCTGGCAGAGCTATCTCAATTTTGTTTCTCAGTCTGATTTTATTGAGTTGTCTCTGCCCTGCTTACTCAGTCCCTTATGCAACCATGAAGGATATTCGTGTTGAGGGAACAGTGCAAACTACAGATGATGATATTCGACAGGCTTCAGGCATTCAGGATTCGGATTATACGATTAACCTTCTGCTAGACAAGGCAAAATATGAAGAGCGGATCAAGTCTAATTATTGGGTTGAATCAGCTCAGCTTGATCTATCAATTTTCCAACTAAGTTTACATATCAAGGTCAAGGAATATGATATTGTGGCCTACTATGTTTCTGGAGAAAGTCATTATCCAATCCTTTCAAGCGGTCAGCTTGAGACCAGTTCAGTAAGTTTGGTGAGTCTGCCAGAAACTTATATATCAGTTCTCTTTAATGACAGCGAACAAATCAAGACCTTTACCTCAGAACTTGCTCAAATTAGTCAGAACTCAATGCGGCTGTCAAAAGGTGGAATTAGCCCCAAGCAAGGTGACTTCCGATTTAATTCGATTGACTATGAATGATTCGGACGAGTTTTGGTTCCCCTATCTGAAATGAGTAGAAAGTGCCTTATTACAGTAAGATTAAATCTCAATTGTCAGAACCAAGTGTGTGATTGACATGGAAGCTGGAATTTACAGTTACACTGTGGCGGATAAATTAATTATGGAAGCTGAGGAAAAAGCCAAAAAACTGAAGAGGCTAAGAGAAGCTGAGGAAGAGAAGAAAAGCTAGAAGAACAGAAGAATCAAATTGGAAGAAGAGAAGAAAAAAAGCTGGAGGAAGAGAAATCAAAAACCAAACGACCCAGCGTTCATCGCGTCGCTTGAGTTTACTTTTCTCTCATAGTTCTTTAGGTAAGCTTTATAGAACTTTCCAAGTCTTTTGATAAGTGAACTTAAAAAGTTCTTGAACTTGCTGACGAGACAAAGAAACTAAAAGCTAGATCTTTCAACTACACTTTGAAAATTTTGCGAGTGGGCAGAAAAATGACATAAGGACAGCAGGACAAGCCCGGAAGCCTTTTATAAAGCCAATTATAATGATATCCCAGAAAAATCACCAAAGCCAAAAGAAAACCAGTGAAAGCAAGTCCAACGTGCCTACGTGGAGCAATCAAACTACGTGAATGAAACAGACAGGAAACTCGTTTAGAATTAGACGTAAAAAGCAAGATGTTGTACGAAACGATAGGGGCATGAATAAGATGATACTAGTAAAGATAGCGTGAACTGCACTTTTTATAATTTAGTAGTAACTCTTTTCATTATTCATACCAAACAGACGCACTTTTAGCATGATTATAGCCAGTCCTGGACGGTGGCGTATGGCATAAATTTATATAAAGAAAAACAGATAAAAACTGAAAAAGAATGTAGGGTTTATTTCCTACATTAACATAACTATATACATAAATGACAATGCTGCTGCTGCCAATATTGCAAAAACTATTTTCCAAATTTTTATTTTTCGAAAAATCTTATCATGTAACAAAGATTAATACAAGAAAGGTAATAAAACAACACCAATTTAAGTGTATGTATCATAAAACTTACCTTCTTTTCTTTACTACAACAACATTATATGATAAATGTAGCGAATACAAATAAAAAGGAAGATTCTTGAAAAACGAACTATAAGATTTCACTATTTTTAGCTTTATTTTTCAATAAATATATTAGTCCTTAAATTACTATCATAATTGGTTAACATGGTTATTACTGAAAATACTTATTTAATTCCCCTCTATTTTCAACTGTAATTTTATTGATTATTGGATAAGATGGATGTCATAAAAATATCTGATATCATAGAAGAAGTTCTATTATAAAAATTATGTTGTGCAAAGCAATTGCTATTCTAGCGGGTATTGCAGGGTAGGATATAATGAGTCTCGACGTAGTAACTTGAACATTCCTAGTTAAGAAAGGTGATTATGGAAAAAGATATATATCTAAATACAGCTCATCATAATTTTTATCAGATATACTATCACATGTCTATGGTTACAGTATGTGTTATGGATTTAATGATGAGAACAAGTTAAATTCTATGTACATTTTGATAAACCTTGCTGTATTGTATTTTATCAATGATTAGGGTTAAAGAAATTATTGAGGTTAATTAACCCTCAATGTATAGATACCTCGATTTTTGTTTTAATCGCTACAAAATCACGCATTTTAGAGTGCTGCTGAGACGACGATCCTGGGAACTTTTCAGATAATTTTGACCTATCTGTCACTAGAAAACCTATAGCGACAAGGCTTTTGGGGAGTTTTCAAGATGCTTTCTTTTGGGAAATCATCTATCCGAAAATTGGAGTTTTTCGGACTTTTGTGATACTAAGCTGTATATAAAATGAAAAGAAAAGAGGTCAAAACCTCTTCTTTAGTGATCTCGGAACCATAATCTGCTTTCTTGCAGAAGTCTTTCAGGAATTTAAGCGCTTGTAGTCTGCTCGCCTTTTGCTCTTCAAGCTTCCGTTTATCGTTTACCACGTAACTGTCATGTGTTCGATATCTACTCCGCCCACAGTTTTGTAATAGTGCGTAAAGTATGCGGATAAAAACGTCGTATCTCAAAAGTGCCTTCCTTGTTTCCTACTGTCAGCTTTATCATACAGGATGTCGATTTTTCGCTCTCAAGATATTCATCTAGATTTTTATCAGTCACGAAGTCTCATAGATTTGTATCGTTCAAAAGCAACGAAACAATTTTATCTTTTTGCTACGAACGGTTTTGAAGTCATTCTAAAAGAACACTATGAAATTTGAAGAACAAGGCCAGCCTTTTTGATAGGTTATGGGATTTAAAAAGACGCTTTAGCGTTGCATAGTAAAGTGTCTCAGAGGTTTTGAGACGAAAGCATATAGATAAATGTGAGAACGAAAATTCGTTCTCTTTTTCGATACCAAAATTAAAGGATGTCAGATAATATTGAAATTATTATGGATATCGATTCGTTAAAATTTTCGATGTAATCGATCTTGATAAGAATGAGATGTAATTGATGGTCTCCTGATAATTCAGAAAGAAAAGGTATCTCTACGATGACCTAATAGAGTTTGGCTTTAGGAAAGGGGTATTATAAGCCTCTAGTACACTTTGGGGAAGTCATAAAGATGATGTTATTCATGAATTAAAACCTAGAATTAAGTTTGTCACGTATCCGTACTCCAGGAGAGCAGAGATGGAACATGGGACAAACTAGCCAACTACTTATGGTGAAACTCTGCAACAACGATGCAATTTGTTCCTAGGTTACTGATTCTGTTTGAAAAGAAAAGAAGACTAGATAGCATGACAAAACTAGAAAGAAATGTTTGAATTATTATAAGCATTCACTGGAGCTATATGAGGCAAAGATCTAAGTTTACCTTACAGTGAGGTACAACTGATGAGTGCAGAACTGATCTTGTGAGAAAAGAAAAAGTCAAAAATTTAAGTTAAAGATAGGCGAATTAGCTTAGGAACACTGGAAGAGATTAATTCATGTGGTTGGAAACAATCGTTTGTTTTGATTGTGATTATGAGGAAAAATGGGAAGATGATATCTTAAACCTATTCATTGTCCTGAATGTGGAGATATTAGATGTTGTAGAAAGAGAATAGTTAGGTGAAACAATACTTGAAAGTACAGTGCAGTGTGAGCGGATGTAACTTTTATGTTGAGCATTTGGATTTTCAGCATGGTCATCTGAATATCGAGTTGCTTTTCAAAGACTCAAATTGCGAGACCAGAAAAAGGAGATAGTAGAATGACTAGAAATAGTTTGTGCAATTTTTCAGCAGCTGTTAATGAAGTGATGAGAAAAACAGGAATGAGTAAAAACGTGCTGTTAAAGCCAGGTTGAAGAATTAGAAGAGAAGGTTCTGTTCTCTATGGAAATGGTACATGATGATTGGGGGTGTGATAACATAGCTGATATTACGGTAAATCAAGTGGCAACACAGACCTTCTATCAAATTCCACAAAATTTTTTCATGGTAAATATGAAAAGTTTTCTGTTGAAGGAAACCTACTGGAAAAATCAAGATGACGAGTGTCTATGCCAAGAAAATTGTCAAATGATGGCAAAAATTGCTTATGGTGTCCCCTCTATGATCGATGTATGTTGAGTATTCATTCTTACAGAAACTTGGTGAACTGACTTATGTTGATGAGAATGGTTCAGTATTTTGTCTATACAGTTGAGGACTAATGGAAATTTTAGATCTTGGTAAATAACTGTATTGAAAATCAAGAAAAATTGAAGAGCTTGGATTACTTCGTGAAGTGAAACAAGGAAAAGAATCGTCCGAATCGATTGTATCTTCAAAATGTGAATGCTGAATTACAAGAACTCCTGGACACTATGATGCTGAAATCGTAGGAAAAGGACGTGACAAAGGAACTGTAGTCTATCACCATGTAAAAACTTTTAGATTATAAAGGCTGTGTCTTGTTTTGAAATTAACGTCCAAGTAGTAGAAAACTCTGTTTTAGAAAAATATCAAATCACCAATTCTGGAAGTCAAAATCTTTACCTCAAAAAGATTGTTAAATCCTAACGAATTTTTGGAGTCAAAATTTTACTTTCCTGAGGTAGTGACCCTATTAAGACTGAGAAGAGTCACTGAGAATAATAGTACTAGACATAGTTCTAGAAAGCCGCCTGGCAATTCTAACAGTTGGATCAGCCTGCTGGAACTTGTGACGTTCCTTCTCCACAAGTGAGAAGAAATTTGTCAAACCTCAAGTCTCATTCTCTTTTGCAGGGAAATTGCGGATAGCTACTTTCAATCATTTACCGTGGATAATGCGCTTATCATCGACCCATCGTCAGAAGATGAAAATTGGTAGCTTTTTGAGACTGGCTGCGACGAGTTCAGAAGTCTTGATGTATTGAGCGGATCCCTCAAGATTGTCAGAGTCCGTATGCTTACTGGTTACGTCCATTGAAAAATTTGATGGCTGAGAGAAGGTTAGAAGTCAAGTTGAATGCTCATAAGAGGGCCAGGGAGCATTATGGGGGATGAATATGCAGAAAAAGAGGAGACTCTTTGTGGGATGAGTTCAGCAGTTTTGATTTCACTTTTAAAATGTTGCCAAATGGGTTTGCTGGGTATACTTGTTCAAATGGAAATTGGACGTAGAGACGTTGGAGTGTTTGATTCAGGCTGTTTTAGATGTGTCGATGATGAAGGTATTCTCGTGAAACAGTAAAAGAATGGGTTGATTTTTATAAGCCAGTAGATGTGTCTGATGACTAGACAAAGAAAAACGATGAAAAACTATTATCAACAACCTTACTTGTTAATTCCCTTGTAGTTCTAGGGGCATGTTCAAATGATGTGGGATTATCGTGACAGAGGTCTCTCTGACTTAATAATACGCTCAGATAAAAAGCAGATGACTAAGTTGTTGAAGGAAAAAGTAAAATATTACGACGATTTATACAAAATCGTCTGACAACTAAACTCTTGACCTGAGCAAGTCATAAAACTACTTTTGACCTTTGAAAATTGAATACCCCCACTGTCCTGATTAGCGGAACTAAGCATAAAAAAGAAGAACAAAGGGCGGTGTGCCGACTAGAAAAGGATATCTAGTGCTGTTCCACCACGTAAAAGCAGGCAAAGCCTAAGCTGAAGGAGTTTGCGGTTTCTAGACTTAAAACCGTGTGTAAAAAATACAGCAGGTATGTACGTCATACCTCGGCATGGCTGTAAATCAGCCTTGATTCAGTAAGGAGGAGACAAGATGAATCAATCAAGAGTAGTTACAGAGGTCACTTTAGCTGACCTTAGACGCTTAAGAAATCAAGGGAATGCAACCGCAAGACTTGATAATGGCGATGAAATCAAATTAACCAGCAGATATGGTTTGGTACCTAAAAAAGGATATCTAGCAGGTAAACTAGAGACAGTTTGGATGATTGTAGAATATTCAAAAATTTATAAAGAGATTCGCACCATCAAACGAGGTGATGTTCTAGTAGCTAGACGCATTAAACAAGGGAAATACCAATCGTTTATTGCTGACTGGTAAAGGATATCATCGTCAACGAAGCATTAAATAGATAGAACCTCATCTATCTGTTTCATCAAGGAGAGGAGATTTGATCTGTTCTAAACGTCCTATCTTTGATTAAGCGGATAGATGAATGAAAAATCAAGATTGAGAAAAACCTCTAAAAATGGTAAAAATAAAAGTATAAAATAAATATTTTTAAGAACGTTTTTAAACAAAGGAGATAAAGATTGTAAAATTGAGAACAACTATCTTGGCAACAACTGCCAGCGTAACGTTGCTTGGCCTAGGAAATAGTCAACATGTTATGCGAATAGTACACGAGTAGCCAGTAGAGAGTTTAAAAAGTGAATTGATTAAAAGCTAAGAGAGAATATGAACAAGCAAAAAGTATCTATGACAATGCTTTATCATCTTCACCTAGCAATACGATTACACTGGGCGATAAGTATATATAGCTGAAGACGGCTTTTCTGATTTTAATATTAGTCAGACTGAACGTGATAGAGCGAAATCTATCTTGCAGTCAGAAAGTTTGAGATTAAAGAATCAAAAATAGTTTCCATAAAAGATGCCTTTGATGAGGGAGAACGTCTGGATGTAAATAATTTGTCGTTAGAAGTTCGAACAGAGTTGTCATTTTGCCCAAGATTTAATTAATCAAGTTCGTTCTCAGGTTGGGACACCTAGAGTCAGTGTTTCTAGTTCAGCAATTGATTTTGCGGATAAGGTGGCAAAGGTAGTAAAAAGATGATTGAGGTTATCTAAATTGAGCACATTAGGGTGTATCAGGGTCACAATGCCGAGTATCAACCGAGTTGCAAAAAGCCTATGGGTTACCTACCTCAGGTGCTGAATCTGAGAGGAGGGCGCTGTGGAATTTGTTCTTTCGACCTGTAGCGTTAGAGAAGCTACCAAATCTCAGCTAAAGAAAGCTATTTATACTGGTATGGTTGAATTTATGTTAAACGATACTGAATGGGGACATGCTCAAGCAATTGCAGGATTGAACTGGGGGAATCTATCAAGTAAAGATTATTTTTGGATTATCGTTTTCTAGTCTTTCCTCAGATAGCTCTGCTCATTTCATCACTATTTCTCGAGAGAAAATATTAATCGAGCAACGAAATCTAATTTTAGTACAGCTTCAGTAACGGATCCGAGATCTTTACAAATCGTTATCAGGCTGTATTAAAACATTAAAAATAGAGAAAGATTTATCAAGATTTTAAAAAGTAAGCTGGAGAACCAGACGGGTAAAAGTACTGTGAGAAAATAATTCTGAAATAGAGACTATTAAACCGATTGAAAACACATCTGATTGGCGTGGACCAATGAAACAAGAGAGTTAATGGTAGTATTTGATCATGCGAGGGAAAAGCTCTTGTCAGTGGTTGGAAGGAACTATTATCTCAAATCAAATGGTGTGATGGCACGTAATGAATGGGCTTTATGATACAAACTATAAAAGCTTGGTACTATCTCAAATCAGATGGAAGCTATAGCAGAATGATTGGCTATGAAGCCTACCACCTAAGTCAGATGGAAAACAAAGTGATGGTTATACGATTCAGCTATAAAAAGCTGGTACTCATCTCAAATCAGATGGAAGTGTCACAAAATAGATGGCAAGGGAAGCTACTACCTTAAGTCAGATGGAAAGGCACAAAGTGAGTGTTATGCGATTCTAGTTATAAAAGCGGTACTATCTCAAATCAGATGGAAGTTATCTCAGAGATCAATGGTTCAAAGACTAGGAGGTGCCCATTATTTATGAAAGCAGATGGTAAGATGGCACAAAATGAGACGATTGGTGGTTATCGGTTGGAATTATTCTGGTGAGAGTGGAGTTCTTTAAGAATTCATTACAATATTGTATAGAAAAGTCAGCGACCAGCTGGCACTGCTTTGGAAAGGAGAGATGATTTTATATTATAAGAGGACTCAGGCGCCAACATTTGAGGTTTTATAACATTTGAGATTTTATATCCGTGATATTTTTAGATAAGGAGATAGAAGATGCACAAAGTAAGAAACAAAAACATATATGGATCTATTCGGAAAATCAAAAATTTATGGAACTTGTGGAGTGGGATAGTAGGTTTAGCAACTTTAGTATGATAGCCCGTTACGCACGAGATGAACGAATCCGGGACAAATCCAGCCACAAATGCGCGCTACGTCCAGACGTCGAGTCCAAGCAGTATTTCTACTGAAAATCAAGGAAAAGTGATGAGGAACGTTAAAGTTTCGTTCTCATTCTAGTTTAGATGAACCGTTAAAAGGCACAAGTAGCTGAAATTGAGATGAGAATTTGATTCTGTAGTGAGGATATAGGTGCACAGCGGAGGTTCAGCTACGAGATTGGACTAAAAACACAGGAAGTCGTGAAAACGGATTATCGAACACATGACGGATGATATTGACGGTGAAACTACTGAAAATATCTAGAAGATAAAAAGCGGAATCATGGAGACGAAAGTAGATACAAGATGAAAATGCCACAAAGAAAGAAAAATATCAAAAGGGTTGAAAGCTGTCATCAATGCTGAGAGTTGAAGGCATATCAATCCTAGAATAATTCAGAAAATCCGTGAAGAATGAACATCAGAAGGCTAATCGAGGCAGTGATCGTATCAATCAAGAAAATGCAGAAACTCGAAAACGAAATGAAGCGCAGAGAGTAGCTTGCGAAAGCTCTTTGACAGACCATATACAGAAGCTAGCAAACTACCAAAAGCTGAGGAAAAGAGGCAATCTCAAACAAGTAAGTCTTTGCGTGGTTCTGATACAGGTTTCCACAGTCTATGGAGAATTAACCCATCTGGGTCGAGGTTAGAGTATTGTGCTGACTTTATAGTGCCATGATGACATCCAAGTAGAAAGCATGGAGTGGATGGGCTATCATGCAGATTAACTTATGTGCTGGAGTGAAGGAACTCGTTGTACAAGGATGGTACGAGGACCTGCGATGTGTGAAAGCTCCAAAAGGATGGAGACCGTTTGAGATTCACAATATTGGAACGCTTTACGAAGGGATGGTAGAAGGTAATGGCCAAAAGTCAGATTTTCTGAGTTGAGAGACTACCATGAGGAGAGTTCGTACGGTGTTCCTGTGACGAGATCCGGATATTTATCTTGGGGAGGAGATGGAGGAAGTTTCTACTGTATATAAATAATCATACCCGTTTGAAATGGTTTTTGATTTTTATATTGGAGAAACTACAACATCAGCTTCTTTATTAATTAATTGGTACCAGTGATGATTACAGATGTCGATTGGGGGCAAGGGCTCAAATTTGAGCTAGGGTTCTTATCTGGTCGTTAGAATGGTTAGTAATCAGCGGCTCTGGCTTTGAATTTTGATGGTCGAGTTATGAGAGAGGAGTTGCAGTAGGTGTAAATGATGCTTCTGTAGATATTCCTAAGAGGATCCTTTTTGCTTCAGTAGGACATGGCTCTAGTTCGACCTACCTATACTTCTTCTCCAGGCTCAACAGAGGGTAAACTGCCCGTGGATGGGATGCAGAGAGATGCGAGAGGAAATGTCAAAATGTCGTGTTTACAATTGGGATCTGGGTGCAGGAGTTGAAAAGATGCCTTTAACAAAACCATTTGAGCCAGATCTACGAGAAGGAAACTACTCCACCAAATTCTCCAAAAGTGGCGGAGTGGAAGCTCTGCACCCAAACCTGAGAGCCAAAGGGAAAGTAGAGATTCCCTCTTTAGTATCCCTCCAACAGTGAGGGTTTAGATATGCACGCTTACAGGCAATGCCTGGCCTAGAAAAGTTTGTATTCTTCTGGTGACTCTGTTGATAAAAGCTGGTGCCTAAAATGCTTTCCAACAGATGCAGTGGGAATGACACCAAGCCTCCTTCCAGCTAATCGTGGCTTCATTACAGACTTTGAGAGTGTGGATGCCTTGCCTTCGGGTTTTGTGTTAGATGTAGAATCTTCCAAAGAACGCTTCTAGCTCAGATTTTGAATTAACTTCATGACACGAGTCGAGCCATGTTGTTCGGACGAGAGCGAAAGTTTGAAATCTAAGCAGTTCAAGATTTAATGTGAAGTACAAGCATATGCCATGCCCATTTTAGTTGGTAAAGTAACGAAATGATGGGTGCAACCTACAGAATACTTCCAATTATTAATAATAAGTACGAGAGTTATTCCAAATATTGTTCAGGTGTCAACACCTGGTAAAACCGAATGATCCCGACATAATCCGAGAATAATAATTTAGATTCAAATCCTCTTAAACATAGTACAATAAGGATAAGCAGTTATCGTTGATGGTAAACCAGTTCTGGCTGGTCTCGACAAACCACTACCATATTACTTTGGATTATGATCAATGAGAATGAAGGCGGATGTGATCTACTATTTTGTGGTGTTGATTCGGAGCAATTGGTGATTGCAGAAGAGGCTGTTACGATTAGCTTTCAATCGGATATTCGTTATATTGACGGCGAAGGACAAAGAAGTTGCCGGTATCTCAGTGTATCAGTGTGATTCTATAGATGCCGTTGATAATGATATGTAAAAGCTCTTGCTGGTTCTGGATTGCCAAGGGTATTGCTTTCAAAGTATTTGTCTAGTGGATTGATCCAGGTAGCCTATTTGTAACCAATACATCAAAACAGGAAATCTGTTGCAATTATTGATCCAATGGTAGCTAGGAAGAACTGCGAACACAGAAATCATTTGAAAATACAGCTTATCAAAGTTGATTTTGGTAACGGTTATCATACAGATACAGTTGTAAATAAATGATTTCCCACTGTGAAACCACCAAGAAGAATCTGAATAAAACAGGCAATGAACCATCGATGAAACGAGGTTCTGGCAGGTTCATGTAACTTCTACAAGGTTACAGCAGATTGTGGCCATATAAAGGGCATGAGTGATAAAGAAACGTCGTGTGCAAAAGGCTTCTACATCGTTGACATTGCCGAAGAAGCTGTTACGATCAATCAAGATGGTGTTCAAGTGACTGATTCCTAAGGTGAGTAGTTAAGGTCTGAAAATGGCTCTTGCGAAAGTCTAGAGAAAAGCCCCATCAATTGTACAAGCAGCCTTTGAAATCTAGCAATTTCACCCGAAAGGAGCGATTCAAGAGCCTCGAGGCAGAGAATCCAGAAAAGAGTTCTACGAGACCACATGTGCAAGCTGGAGAAGTTCTTGACTATTACCAACCCAATGACCGTTAAGAAGGAATTGGGTCAAACAGAAAGTGGTAACATGACGAATACAGCTTTATCAGCTTGACGTTTGGTTCCGGCTTAATATCGGGAAGGCAGTGTAAAATAATGTCTCTACTGCGAAACCTACTAAGAAGAGTCTGAATAAAGCAGGCGTGAAGATATCCGGTGACCTGCAACGGCTCTGTCACTCACTACTAAGAGTGACTAGCAGATTATAGCCAATACATAGGCACTAAGCGAGATAAAGAACAGCGTATTGGCAAAGGCTCTATATCGTTGATGATTACCCAGAAGAAGCTGTACAAGATTAACCAGACGGTGTTCAGTTGACGGATTCTAAGGGTCGAGCGGTGAAAGGTCTGATGGCTACTTTGTGAGAGTCTAGATACAGGCACCATCAGGTGTCCAGAAGCCTTGAAGTCTAACAGTACTCACTCCGAGGTTAGATTCAAGCATTCGGAGGCAGAGAATCCAGAAGAGTTCTACCGGACCTACGTTATGAAGCTGGAGAAGTTCTGACTATTACCAAACGCAATGACTGTTAAGAAGGAATTAACAAACGGTGGTGACATGATGAAATACAGTCTGACTTATCAAGCTTGATTTTGGTTCAGCTTATATCTCGTAAACAGTTGTGAAGCGTGTTCTACCTGCATGAAACCTACTCGAAGAATCTGACAAAGCAGGTGGCTAACATCGATGGAAACAGGTCTTGGCAGGCTCTGTCCTTCTTTCTAGGGCAGACGGCAGATTATAGCCAAGGCAAAGGGCATTGAAGGTGATAAAGACGTATTATTGGCAAAGTGGGTTCTATATCGTTGATGAGTACCAGGTAGCTGGTACGATTAATCAAGACGGTGTTCCAAGTGACGGATTCTAAGGGTCAAGTGAAAGGTTTGAAAATGGCTCTTTATGAGAGTTCAGATAAAGAGCACCATCAGGTGTCCAAGAAGCCTTGAAGTCTAGCAGTCACCTCGAAAGGAGGCGATTCAAGCATTCGAGGCAGAGAGTCCAGAAGAGTTCTACAAGACGTGCAAGCTGGAGAAGTTCTGACTATTACCAACCCAATGACTGTTATAGAGGAATTGGGTCAAACAGATGTAAATGTGAGAATACAGCTTATCAAATTGATTTTGCGCGGCCTATGTAACTGGAAACAGTAGTCAATAATGTTCCAAAGCATTGGAACCTAGAAAGATGCTGTAATCGACCATCTAGCCAAAAGCTTGGATGGAAGAGTCAAACAGATTTAACATTTGGTTGATTAGTTGGTTCCCTGATACCAAAGATCGCTCAGACATTGTTTGAGTATAAATTTGGGATTGATTATGTTACAGGATTATCAAGGCGTATATCGAGTGTTTGCTTATGAATTTTGAAACAAGTGATGGTAAAAAATTAAGCTGGAGATGAATTAATTAAGTATACTAGTCAGGTAGTGACAAAGAAAAAGGAAAGTATGATATGCTTTGATGATGCTTTTTGGTTTATTTGAAACCAGCATTTTCGGAGAAGTTTACCTACGAAATGACATGTTTCAGCGAAAGTGTATATACTATCGTCATGCGGTTAATGGTGTGAGTTGTATCTAATATTGTTGTGACTCATGCTCCAGAAAGTCAAACCAGAACAAGAAAGAAGAACTGAAACACGAGGAACTAAAAGAAGGTTTCAAAAGTGGGTGTTTGGATACTGGTATGAGGTCGTTCTATAATTTAGCTATTCTTGAAGAGATGGTTGGGAACATTGCTTTAGCTTTATCTATGCGAAAGAAAGAATAGGTTAAAATTGTGAGAAAATGGAAACAGCGTTGTAGTGTAATCTTTGGACTGGTAGTTCTAGGATTTGGAATTTAGTTGGTGTTACCAGTTTGTGAAACCTAGTGTTTATTGCACAGGAGAATAGTAACGTAAATGTTGTCTCTAACTTTTACAGCAATCTAGCAATACGTAACTTA
>BNJU01001574.1_pt1 | contig 22899 bp, 30 predicted proteins | sample 8539281 | NCBI WGS metagenome assembly BNJU01 (sample SAMD00202456, study PRJDB9452) | human saliva metagenome | isolation source: human saliva | place: Japan
GGCTTTCTCTGGAGGAGCAGCAGATTCAATCAAGGAGGTGCTAGTGCTGTTCCAAAGCCTGAATTGGCCAGCCCTATCCTATAGGAGGCCGTATGGATATTCAGAAAAAATTAATCGTCTTGATGACGATGCATGTAGCGTTTTTCGAAGAAGAGTTGAGTGAGTATGAATGGGATTATCAGGACATGAGACAAGAAGCTAAAAATGTTTCAGAGCAAATGAGCGAATGGATATTATCTTTTTGTCAGCAATAGTCCTGATACAGTCCCCTCATATGAATTAAGCCAAATAGAGGAAAAACAGGGAAATTTTTGAGAGAAAAATTCAGCGTTATGAAGAACAGCTAAACAAAACTATCTGAGAAAATCGATTTATAACAAAAATTAGAGGAACTTGAGAAAGAAAAGAAGAACTCTTGACCTTTCTTCCATTTTATAAAAACACATGGACAGGTTTTCCTGTCTTTTTGTTTTACATTTATTCTGCAACGAAATCTTATAAATATGATACAATAATAACAGATTATAAGCGGACAAGGGATGTCGGAGTAATCTTGCCATGTTGTTCGCTAGATGAGGAGAAAGCTGATGCAAGCAGTTAAACATTTTATTGAAACATTTTGTTCCTGAGCACTATGATCTCTTTTTGGATCTGAATCGTGCCGACAAGACTTTTTCAGGCAAAGGTGACCATTACTGGGGAAGCTAAGACAAGTAAGATTTCCCTACATCAAAAAGATTTGACAGTTGAAGCTGTAGAGGTGGCTGGCCAAAGCTCGTCCTTTCACTCTTGATAAGGACAATGAAGCTCTTTATATCGAGCTGGAAGCAGCTGGGCATGTAGTGGTGACCATAACTTATACTGGTCAGATTACGGACAATATGACAGGGATTTACCCATCTTACTACACGGTAGATGGTGTAGAAAAAGAGATTATTTCTACGCAGTTTGAGAGCCATTTTGCCCACGAAGCCTTTCCGAGTGTGGATGAGCCAGAAGCTAAGGCAACTTTTGATTTGGCTTTGAAATTTGACCAAGCAGAGGGTGAGTTGGCTCTGTCTAATATGCCAGAAATTGATGTTGAAAACCGCAAAGCGACTGGCGTTTGGAAGTTTGAAACGACTCCACGTATGTCTTCCTATCTCTTGGCTTTTGCTGCAGGTGATATGCAAGGAATTACTGCTAAAACCAAGAATGGAACTTTGGTAGGAGTTTATGCGACCAAGGCCCACCCAGAGAGCAATCTAGAGTTTGCTTTGGACATTGCGGTTCGCTGTATTGAATTTTACGAAGAATACTATGGAGTCAAGTACCCTATTCCTCAGTCACTTCATGTGGCCCTGCCAGACTTTTCTGCTGGAGCCATGGAAAACTGGGGCTTGGTGACCTATCGGGAAATCTATTTGCTGGTAGATGAAAATTCAACAGCTCTGAGCCGTCAGACAGTTGCCTTGGTTGTTGCACACGAACTAGCCCACCAATGGTTCGGAAATCTAGTGACCATGAAGTGGTGGGACGACCTTTGGCTCAATGAAAGCTTTGCCAATATGATGGAGTATGTCTCAGTTGATGCGATTGAGCCTAGCTGGAAGATTTTTGAAGATTTCCAGACCAGCGGAGTTCCTTATGCCCTCAAGCGTGACGCGACAGATGGCGTCCAGTCGGTCCATGTAGAGGTCAAGCACCCTGATGAAATTAATACTCTTTTTGATGGAGCGATTGTCTATGCTAAGGGCAGCCGTCTCATGCACATGCTGCGCCGTTGGCTGGGAGACGATGCCTTCCGTAAGGGGCTAGGTGCCTACTTTGAGAAGCATCAGTATGGCAATACCATCGGTCGTGACCTCTGGGACGATCTTTCTCAAGCTTCTGGCCGTGATGTAGCTGCCTTTATGGATGCTTGGCTGGAGCAGCCGGGTTATCCAGTTGTCACTGCCAAGGTCGAAAATGACTCCTTGATTTTGACGCAGAAGCAGTTCTTCATTGGGGAGCACGAAGACAAAGGTCGCCTCTGGCCAGTACCGCTCAATAGTAACTGGCAAGGACTTCCTGATACTCTGACGACAGAAAGACTGGAAATTCCGAATTATGCAGCCCTGGCAGCGCAAAATGATGGGGCTCTGCGTCTCAATACAGAAAACACAGCCCACTATATTACAGATTATCAGGGTGAGTTGTTGGATGCTCTTCTGAATAATCTCAGCTCTTTGGACAATATCAGCAAACTGCAAATCGTGCAGGAGCGCCGACTTCTGGCAGAGTCAGGTAAGATTTCCTATGCGGACCTGCTGCCAGTTATCAGCAAGCTGGCGAACGAAACTTCTTATATGGTAGTTTCAGCTGTTTCCCAAGTGCTGGAAGGCTTGAACCGCTTTGTGGATGAGGGCAGTCAGACTGAAGAAGATTACAAAGCCCTGTTGAAAGTTCTCAGTCAAAGCAATTTCGACCGTCTTGGTTTTGAAAAAAACAGGCAGGCGAAAGCGATGAGGGATGAGATGGTTCGTCAGCTAATTGTGGGTAATATGATTAAGGCTGACGATGAGACGGCTAAAAGCTCAAGCAAGCCAGATTTTTGACAAGTATCGTGATAATTTGGAAAAAAACTTCCCTGCCGCTATTCGTCTGCAGGTGTTGGTCAGCAAATCAAGCATCATGAAAGCAAGGAGCTGACTAAAGCTTTATCTGGACTTATATGTCGCTTCAAATGATGGAAGCTTCAAAAATGCTCTTTCTACAGCCCTTTCTTATACGAAGAACAAAGAAACCTTGGATGAACTTTTAGCGACTTGGAAGGATAAATTTACTGTAAAACCACAGGATTTGTCAGCTTGGTATGCTCGTTTCCTCAGCCAGGGATTTTACTCAAAAAGCAGTGTGGACTTGGGCGCGTGAGAGTGGGACTGGATCAAGGCAGCATTAGGGTGGCGACATGAGCTTTGATAGCTTTGTCATTAGCCCAGCAGTGGTCTTCAAGACAGAAGAGATTAGCAGAATACAAAGCCTTCTTTGAGACCACAGTTGGACGATATGGCGATTAGCCGAAACATCAACATGGGAATCAAGGAAATCGCTGCGCGTGTTGAACTGGTGAAAGTGCGAGAAAAGAAGCAGTGGAAAAAGCAATTCGAGCTGCTATCTGATAGTTTATAATTAAAATTGACAAGAAAGTCTGAGATATTATCTTATCTCAGACTTTTTCTTTATCATTTGAGTATTTAAACATTGCTAATATACCTTTGCTTTGATAAAAATAGAAAAGTATGTAAAATAAACAGGCAACTGTTTAAAGAGAAATGGAGTTTATAATGGAAAAGAAAATAGTCTATGAGCTTCCAGAAAGCCGCCTTTCTAAGAGGCTTGTGCGGAGCTGTTTTAGGGTGCAGCTTTGATGGTAGCTGCCGGATCAGTTCAAGCAGAGGAGAAGGTATCTTCAGCAGCAGATCAGTCTGCCCTTTCTGAAGCTGCTCTTTCGCCAACGAAGCATCCCCAGCCAACTGCTGCCCTGCTCAGTCAGAGCCAGTAGGGCAAGACAAGCTCCTTTTGGAGGTTTCCCATTCGGAAATGGATCAGGCTTTGGCTGAGGCCGAGAAAGCAGGAATTCAGATAAAGCAGGAGCCGACTGTTGATTTGGGAACAGCTAGAAATCCAGAAGAAGCTGCTAGTAAACGGGAGACAGCGCTAGCCGATTATGCGACTCAAGTCAAGGAAATACGGAAAAACACAGCAGCTTATCAAGAGCAGTTGAAGACCTATGAGAAAGAACTCAGTCAGAAAGAGTCTGCCAATCAAGCCCTGAAAGACCAATATGACAAGGCTCTGGCTTCCTATGAACAAGAGTCCAGTCGCATTCAGGCTGAAAATACTCAGCTAGAGGCAGACTATGAGCAGAAACGGACGGCTTATCAGGCAGAATTGAGCCGTATAGTAAAAATCAATCAAGAGAAAGAAGCCTCCTATCAAGCAGCTTTAGCAGCCTATCAAGAGGAGCGTTCACGGATTTTACAAGAAAATGCTCAAGCAAAAGCAGACTACCAAACTGCTATGGAGAGCTATGCTACAGAGCTGAAAGCTACTCAGGAGAAGAATGCTGAAGCAAAGCGTCGCTATGAAGAAAAGCTTGCTCAGGTCTCAGCTCACAACAAAGCAGCCCAAGCTGAAAATGCAGCCATTGCAGAACGAAATCAGGCAGCTGAAAAGGCCTATCAGGAAGCAGTCAAGCAGTTTGAAGCTGAAGTTTCCAGGCTGGCTCAGGTTAAGGCGGGAAAAGAAGCTGTTTATCAAGCAGCCTTGGCTGACTATGAGAAAGAATTGGCTCGGGTTCAGAAAGAAAATGCTGAGCTAGAGCAGCAGTATCAGTCAGAATTGACGACTTACCAGCAGGAAGTAGAACGCATTCAAAGAGACAATCAAGCAGCTAAACAATCTTATGAGACAGCGTTAGCCAAAATCCAAGAACAGAACAAAGAGTTGAGGCCCCAAAAATCTAGCTGTTCAGAAGAAAAATGCAGGGCTTAAAGGGAGCAGTATCAGGCTGATTTGGCTGCTTATCAAGAGACGATTAGCTGAGATTCGTCAAAAATCAAGCAGCAGAGAAAAGACTATGAGAGCAAATTAGCTGCTTATCAAAGAATCGCTCTGAAATCAGAGGCTGCTAATGAGGCCAAAGAAAGAGATTATCAAGCAGCTTTGACTGCCTATCAATCTGAACTTGAGCGTGTCAAGCTGAAAATAAGAAGCGCCAAACTGCCTATGAGACAGAAAAAGCAGAAGTAACAGCCCGTAATGCTGCCATTGAAGCTGAAAACGCCCAGATTCGTCAGCAAAATCAGGAAAAACAAGAGCTTTATAAAAATCAATTAGCTCAATATGAGCAGGATGTGGCTCGAATCACCGAAAGCAATCAGAAAAGTCGAGAAGCATATGAGAAAGCCTTGCTTACCTACCAGGAGGCGACTGCTCGGATTGAGACAGAAAACAAGAATAAACTAGCTGCTTATCAGGCAGACTTAGCGACATACCAAGCAAATCTTGCAAAGATTGAAGCAGAAAATCAAAGACTAAAAGAAGACTATGAGGCAAACCTTGCGGCTATTTCAGCGCAGAACGCTGTGATTGAGCAGGAAAATGCAAGCATTAAGGGAAAAAATGCCCGCTTGAAAGCTGACTTTGATAAGCTCTTGGAAGAATATAAGAAGGCAAAAAGCTGCCTATGATACAGCCAAAACTAAGTATGATGCAGCTCTTGTAACTTTTTGAGAGAGAGTTGCAGGAAGCTGAAGCTAAGAAAAATGAAGAAGTTATCTCAGTAAGGTTGAAAGCCAGCCTTTTGTTTTCAAATCTGAGCCCCAGGCTGTCTTGACGCTTGATCCCTCTATTAGAACCTATACCAATGATGAGCTGACTGATGAGGTTCGTTCTTGGGAGAATGGATCAACAAGGAATAACTGCTTTGACCAGTGTTTTTAAAAGGGAAAGAACATCAGACTAAAGTCATTTTTGCAAAAGATGTGCCTCTGGTAGCTACTTATACCAATATCAAAAATTCCAGTATTCAAGGCAAGAAAATCACTAAAGTTGTTTACACTTATACTCTTAAAGAATCAACGAAGAGTCAGGATAAGCTGCCAGTTTTCTTAGTTAAGGATCCGACCTTGACTGTCTGGACCTTGGATTTTTCATGGCCATTCTCGGGTCAATGTCCAAGCGGAGTTTTTCGATGAAGCTGGAGAAAAGCTTGATATGACAGGTTCGCTTGTCAGCTTCTCATCTTTAAATACGAATAAAGCTGCGATTGAGTACATCAAGAATTTTAATGGTGAATATGTTCCTATTACAGGCTCTGCCATTAATGTTCACCCAGATACTAGTGTTCACGCTGATATTTCAATTAACTTTGAGCAGGGAAGGCTCTCGCTTTGAGTATAACAAATGGGACTCACCTGAACAGTCCCTTATAACTGGTATGAGCGCTATCGTAGGTAAGGCACAGGGCGATGTCATTTCCTTTGATATTGGTTCACGAAACCGAGGGTTCTGCTTGGTTTGTATTTAACTCTGATATTAAAGCCAAAGGTGTTCCAATGAAGCCTGTTGCTCCGACAGAAGTTGCTCAACCTCAGGAACCGGCTTATGAGAAGTCAAGGCCTTGCAGCCTCTTCCCGAGTCAGCCAGTCTATCAACCTTTGCCAGAAGAGCCAGCTCAGCCCGGCCTATCAAGAACTTCCTAGCCAGCCGACAGAAACTCAGCCTCTTCCTCTTCCAAATCGGCCTGAGGAGCCAGCAGTCCTACCAGAAGAGATCTGGCAATTCTTCCGCAAGAGCCAACTTATCTGCCTGAGCCGCTTCAACCTCAAAAAGCCAGTTTATCAGGAAGTGCCAGAAGAACCTAGCTCCCCTTCTCTATTGACAGAGCCGACTGCAGTTGAAGAGCCAACCCTATGAGAAGGAGCAGCCCTTGCTGAGTCTTCCCGCAAGCTCCGGTTGAAGAAGCGCTGCCACAGGAACCACAAGCTCCCTACCTATTTGGAAGAGCCAGAAAAAGCCTCAGAAAAGCTCCAGAAGCAAGCATGGGTGAGGCTCCGAAACCGCCTGTTTATGAAGAAGATTGCTTTACAGGACGCTGCCTCAGGAGCCAAGCTATCTGCAGGAACCACAGCTCCCTCAAGAACCAGTTCTTCAGCCTGAGCCCCAGTCACCTGTCAGAGAAAGTGACCTGCCTTTGATGGAGGAGCCTGACAAAGCCGAACTATAAAGAGCTTCCTCCAAAAGCCGGCTGAACCTAGCTATCAAGCTTTGCCAAGCCGTCCCAAGCGCAACTCAAACTTATCACTTTAACCAGCTCTTTATCCAGTTAAAAAGTCAGAGAAGAGTTGGAGGATGAGTCCAAGAAGAATATTCATCAACAAGAGGTTAGCTCGGGAAGTTTTGCTGTTCTTAATCTGGTAACAGATGCTTTGCCTGTTTATCGTCTTCCAATTCATTCTTTCGTATTGGAAGATCGTCTGCCGGAAGGTTTTGAATTGGATCTAGAAGCGACTAGAGCGAAAAGTCCTGGTTATGAAGTTTCTTATGACCCGAGCACCAGAGTCTTGACTTTTGTTGCTGCACCAGGTCTGCTTGAGCGCTACAATGCTGACTTAAATACTGCGACTGAGACTCTAGCTCCAGCAGCAGTCGGTCGACTCTTGTATCCAGGCAGAACCTATACCAATCATTTCAGCTTGCTGATTAATAATCAATACCGGATTGCATCCAATCAGGTTAGTGTTTCAACACCTCCTGCAGAAATTACTGTCCAAACAGCGCAGAAATTTGAGCCTCTTTCAAACCAGACTTGGCAGCATCAAGATCTGCAAGTAAGCAAACAAAGCAACATGCAGCTATCTGTCAACTACCAAACCACTCAAGGGCAACTTCCTAAAACGGGAAGCAGTTCGAGTGCTCTTCTAACTTATCTTGGCTTTGCGGCCTTGCTAGCTTCAGCTGGCTTCCGTTCTTCTAAGAAAGAGTCATAAAAAGATAAGCAGCTCCTGCATCAGAGCTTTTTGAACATGATAAATCAAGACTGAGACAATTTTGTCCCAGTCTTTTTTTACTGAGATTTTTTTGGAGCAAATGGTTTGATAGATGTATCAAGTATTTTAGATAAGCAAGTATTTTTAAGATGAACGTAAATCGTGTTATAATAGCCATGTCAAAGAATTTTTTTACCTACAATAATCACTAATGTTAAAAGAATTTCATCTAGCCAAACAACTAAAAAAATAAGTATGATGAGGAGGAAAAGATAATGTTAGGAAAACAATTGAAGTTTATACGGGAGCAAAAAGGCTATAGTCAAGCTCAGATTGCAGAATCATTAGGGAACGACTCGGCAGACCATCTCGAACTGGGAAAATGATAAGACGATTCTAGATAGTGCAAGTCTTATTCGTCTAGCCGATTTTTACCAGATTTCATTAGATGAGCTATGTGGTCGAAAAGCTTTATCTATCTCCAAAGATTCGAGCATAAAATCAATGATTTTGACAAATGCCTGTACACTTTGGACTTGCTTTGTTTCATCTCTCGGATAGCTCTATTGATTTTCCTGCTAACTTTTTAGTTATTTAGAATATTAGGAGGAAAACAATGTTTTACTATTTTTATTTATCTCTCGCAATTCTATTTGAAATTGCCGCCACAAGTCTTTTAAAACTATCTCAAGGTTTTTCGAAACTATTTTTCGGTTGCCTTGCTTTGATGTTTTATGGCTTGTGCTTTTTCTTTTTATCTCTATCTTTAAAGGGCATTCAGTTAAATCTAGCTTACGCTATTTGGTCTGCAATAGGTCTAGTAGGGACAACGATATTATCTATTCTGCTTTGGCACGAAAAAGTAACAGCTGTAAGCCTTTTAGGGATAAGTCTAGTTATTGTCGGACTTGTTTTATTGAATTTATCACAAAAGACTCACTAGAGAATGGAGAATGATATGTTTGATAATTATTTTAAAAATAAAAAGGTTGTAATTATTGGTGCAAGTGGCAGTTTGGGAAGAGTCTATACACGAGCTTTTCATCAAGCAGGTGCTAGGTTATTTCTCTTAGGAAGAGATATAGAGAAGTTAAAGATGTTTGTGCAAGAATTTTCGTCTTTTATTCCAATAAGCTCAGTGGATATTACAAGTGAAGAGTCTCTAAAAAATGTAGTATCAGAGATACAAGAGTGGTCGGAATGTATAGATATTGTTATCAATGCAACTGGTTTTGATGTAAGAAAGTCTTTGTCAGCGCATTCCCTTGAGGACATAGAGCAGACACTGTTGATCAATTTATCTGGCGCCATTCTGATTAGCAAGATTTTTCTGCCCTTATTAGCAAATGAAAAAGGTGCTACAATTGTGCATTCTGGCGGTTTTGCAGATGGGCGGCTCGCTTTCCCTTACTATAGCGTAGATGTGGCTAGTCGTGCAGGGATTTTTTCTTTTATTGAATCAATGAATCGCGAATTAAAGCAGGAGCAGAAAAAGGTGTATTTAACCTATTTTTGTCCCAATGCTGCGGACACACCCTCAGAAAAGCCTTACCATCCTGTTTGGAAGAAATGGGGATTAAGATTTCAACTACAGACGAAGTTTGCCTAGCTTTGCTAAAAAGGTATTAAGTCTCATCGAAAGAGTCATCCTGATGGGGCGAGGGGGCATCTTTGTTTGCTAAACTCAATCTTCTGTCTTCAAGATTAGCTGATTTTTCTTTTTATTAGATAAATATAGCCGTATATTGAAAAAGCACTTTTGCATAATCCATTTTCCCTATCTTTCAGCCTTTTTTAAGAAAAAAATTCAGTCCTGTTTAAGTAAAAAAATCTATATGATAATGCTATTCAAGTGAAAAGGATGTGCATGGGATGACTTGTAAGCTGCATTAGCTTCTTGTTTGATAGAAAACAGATCAGAAAAAAATTTACAAAAGAAAGAAGGAATCATATTAAATGGATATGGAAAAAAATGATTGTTGTAGAAAAAAAGCACTAAATGGTGGCTGACAGTTGCGACAGGTGGTGCTCTAGCAGTCGGACTTCTGGGTGGCTATGGTCTTGCGACAGCTATTCACGGTACAAACAATCAGCAATCAGCTATTCAACAGACAGCTACTATGCCTGGAGCACCGGAGACAGAGGGTCAGAATGCAGGAAATGGCATGCCACCACAGCTGGTCAGAATGGTCAAAATGGTGGACCAGGTAATGGAATGCCACCGCAGGATGGTGGTTCAGGACAAAACGGTCAAGACCAAGGAATGCCGCCTCAAGACGGCCAGCAGTCTGGCAATGACAAGAGCAAGAATTCTTCTGCTCAGCAAAAATGACAACAGGGAAGAAAAAAACAAGAAAAAAAGTCTTCAACGAACACAAATGAACAATCGGACAAGAACTAATAAGTCGACAAAAGAAAAATAAAAACGTCGCAGTCGTAGAAAAAAAACTTACTGATTTTTGACCCAAGTCATGATATAATAAGAATAGCAAATAAAACAAAAAAACCAAAAAGACATAATCTTGGAAAGTTTTATTGGAGGAAAGAAAAAAATGATTAAAAATTCTATTGGTAGAAGATGACCTTGGACTGTCAAAACTCAGTTTTTGATTTTTTAGATGATTTTGCAGATGTAATGCAGGGTTTTTTTGATGGTGAAGAAGGTCTATATGAAGCAGAAAGCGGTGTTTATGACCTCATCTTGCTGGATCTCATGCTGCCTGAAAAGGACGGTTTCCAAGTGCTGAAAGATCTCCGAGCAAAAGGGGTCACAACCCCTGTTCTCATCATGACAGCTAAGGAAAGCTTGGATGACAAAGGACATGGCTTTGAGCTCGGAGCTGACGACTATCTGACAAAACCTTTCTATTTGGAAGAACTGAAAATGCGGATCCAAGCGCTCTTGAAACGCGCTGGTAAATTCAACGAGAATACTCTTTCTTATGGTGATGTGACTGTCAATCTATCCACAAATTCAACATTGAAAGGCGGTAAAGACGTAGAGTTGCTTGGTAAAGAGTTCGACCTCTTGGTTTATTTCCTGCAAAATCAAAAATGTAATCTTGCCTAAGACTCAAATTTTTTTGACCGTCTGTGGGGCTTTGACAGTGATACCACTGTTTCCGTTGTCGAAGTGTACGTTTCAAAGATTCGTAAAAAACTGAAAGGAACGGCATTTGCGAAAAACCTACATACTCTTCGTAGTGTCGGCTACATTTTAAAAGATGCTGAATAAAATCAAGAAGACCTTTTATGCGGATGATTTCTCTTATTTCATTCGCTATTTTGGGTTGTTTACATTAATCTTCTCAGCCATGACCTTGATTATTATTCAGGTTATGCGCTCCAGCCTTATACGTCAGTTGATGAAAATCTGAAAAAAACCTGAGTAATGATCCTAGTTCAGTAGCTGATTTGGCCTATCGGACGACAGGTCAGCAGTCTGATCCAAGCAATAAGGTCAATTCTAAAAGTCCTAAAAGCAGTAAAGAGCCAGATGGTGATTCAGATGAAGAGCCTAAGCCTAACAATCTAACTACGCCAAATGTCAGCTCTAATACCTTTGCCCTGCTTTTTGGATGATGATTATAAAAAAATATTTCCACTAGTAAAAAGCGATGGCTTTTCTGGACTTTAATTCATTAGAGTTTAACAAGTCCTATCTGAAATCAAATCAAGGAAATTGTGATTGGTAACAGCTTTTGGCCAGACAGAAAGCTATCAGGCTTATCTCTTTGATATTGATCCCTAAAAATGAATATCCCTGATATCAAGTACGCTGTGGTCATGACTAGTATCAGCCAGCTGGAGCAGACCAGCAGCAAGCATGAGCAGTTGATTGCCATGGTCATGGTCAGCTTCTGAGAATTTCCCTGATTGCCAGTATTTATCTTGCTCGGATGAGTGTCAAGCCTCTGCTGGAAAGTATCCAGAAGCAGAAGGCTTTTTCGTGGAAAAATGCCAGTCACGAACTACGGACTCCTCTGGCAGTATTGCAGAGCCGCTTTAGAGACGCTCTTTCGTAAGCCTGAAGCTACAATAATGCAGAGCAGTGAAAATATTGCTTCTAGCTTGGATGAAGTACGGAATATGCGCTTGCTGACGACCAATCTGCTCAATCTGGCCCGTCGCGATGATGGCATTAAGCCACAATATGGTGAAGTTGAACCAGAATTTTTTGATACGACCTTTTGCTAATTACTGCATTATCGCAAGGGAGAATAAAAAAGCTTTTCATTCAGAAAATATGATCAAGCACCCTATTGTGACCGATCAAATTTTTCTCAAACAACTGATGACCATTCTATTTGACAATGCTATCAAGTATACAGATGATGATGGCGTAATCAGTGTCATGGCTACTTCGACAGATCGTTACCTTATTTTCCGAGTGGCGGACAATGGTCCCTGGTATCAGCGATGAAGATAAGAAGAAGATTTTTGATCGCTTTTTATCGGGTGGACAAGGCTCGGACCCGTCAGAAAGGTGGCTTTGGTCTGGGACTTTCTCTGGCCAAACAGATTGTCGATGCTTTCAAGGCACCATTTATGTCAAGGACAACAAACCAAAAGGTACGGTCTTTGAAGTTAAACTGCTATTGAAAGAAACGAAAAAGCGTTCTGTTAAAATAGCGGGAGAGGCCTAATATGAACATTTTGGTTTATGGTGCTGGCACAATTGGTTTGACATACGCTTGGTTACTGTCTAATCAGCATCAAGTTACTGTCTTAGTTAGAGAGCATAAGCTGTCGACTTTAGAGCAAGGCTTCACAATTTCTATTAAAGATTTAAGGAAAGATGATCAGGTCTATAAAGAACATCATTTTCAACCGCCATTGGTGACGAGCATTGATCAAGACTATGACCTGATTCTCTTAACGGTAAATAGTTTGCAACTAGAGCAGGCATTGGATCATTTGGCGGCTATAAAGGGAAAAGCTCATTTACTTATTTTACAGAATAACTGGAATATCAACTCCAAGATTCCTTCTTATTTGGACAGAAAGCAGGTGTCGTTAGCTTTTCCTTCTTCTGTTGGAGGAGGGCGAAAAGAGTGATAGTCGGATCCAAGCTATCATTTTCAAAGAAGCTACGTTACTTGATGATGATTCTTACACATCAGAGTTGTCTCCTATCTTCACAGCTAGTGGTATAGGCATTGATGCTATGCCTGACTTGGCTTCTTGGATGAAGGTTCACTGCCTTCAGGAGGCAGTAATGGCAGGTGCAGTTGCAGAAGAGGGGACTTTTGATGCACTCTTGAAAGATAAAAAAAGCAATTCGAAAGATGATTTGCGCTTGGCGAGAAGGTTTAGAACTCTGTCAGCGATATGGCATTCTAAACATCGTTATAAACCTACTAAATATCTATCCCTGCCCCTATTTCTCTTGGTTCCAGTAATGAAGTTCATGTTGAGTCAGCCTTTGGTTACCGAAATGGTCGCAAATCACATGCATTCAGGCTATGCCGAGTGGGTTGATCAATATTTTGAAATCAAAAGAAGTGCTGAGAAAGAAAGCATTCCCATTCCTCAATGGAATTCGTATAGCGACTTCATTGAACAGTTTTTGAAAAACAATTCTTAGCAGGCCTTGAGGGCTTGCTTTTTTATCTATTTCTATTTACTTTTTAAAAATTTAATATAAGTTTTGCCTAAAATAGGGTATAATAATAAACAAGAAAGAATGAGGTGAAATTATGGCATCAAAAAAATGTTACATACTTGTTTGCGTGTTGAGAATTTGGAAGCGTCTATCGCTTTTTATGCAGAGGCTTTTGGCTTTAAGGAGCTGCGCCGCAAGGATTTTCCAGATTATCAGTTTACTATCGTTTATCTAGGTTTGGAAGGTGATGATTATGAGCTTGAACTGACCTATAACTATGACCATGGTCCTTATGTGATTGGGGACGGCTTTGCTCATGTGGCACTAGCACGCCAGACTTGGAAGGTCTGCACGCTGAGCACAAGGCCAAAGGCTATGAGTGACAGATCCAAAGGGCCTTCCTGGCAACCCGCCTAATTATTATTTTGTAAAAGATCCTGATGGCTACAAGGTGGAAGTCATTCGTGAGAAGAGTCTCTAACATCTAGCTGCAGTTAATTTTGCAAGATAAATGATGATTTTTATTCATTTAGGACAGGTGTATGAAAAGACAAAATAACAAGAAACACGGTAGAAAACACTCATTGTTCTCAGCTTGCTAGGCTTAGCTTTTGTTGCTGCTCTATTTCTGGGTGCTGTAAAAATTTACGCTATTTTCCAAGAAAAGGAACTGCAAGAGAAAGTTAGTGTGCTGATTGCCCAAGAAGAGACCTTCCACGCTGAAAATACTGAAAAGCAGAGCAAGATGATTGGCAGCCACTATGTGGAGTCCTTCTATCCTCTGCTGGATGGTCAGGTTATGGCAAGCGTCAAGGAGCAGATGGACGCAGATAGCCAGACGATTAAGGATAATCAGAAGAAGGGCGATAAGATTGAGGATTGACCTTCTACTATGCTGAGGAAAAAGAAACGAGCCTGAAGGATGTCAAAGAAGTACTGGTGCATCGCAAGGACTATCATGTCAAAGAGATGAAAATCAGTAAAGGAGAAGAGCGGGAAGTTGCTGACAGCTATCTCGGTGCAGACGGCAGCCCTTTCACTCTGGATAAGCTCTTTCAGGATCCAGATGCAGCTAAGGAAATCTTCATCAACGAGATATCCAGCCAGCTGACCTTTAGACAGGCCGATGAGGCGGTGCAGACGGAAATTCTCAATAACCTCAATGGAACGGAGTTGGGTCAGTGGTCTTTCCGTTATGAGTACAGCCATTTTTCTATTAAGCTGAGTAAGGAAGTGCAAGGCTTAACCAGCATTGACGTTCCTTTGTCTAGCTTTTATGACCAGATCAATGCGGACTATCTGACCGGTGATGACTTGGCAGCTTATCAGAGTTTTGAGGCTAAGAAGCATGTGAAAATGGTTGCTCTGACCTTTGATGACGGTCCAGATCCTAAGACAACACCGCAGGCTCTGGATATCCTCAAGAAATACGGTGCCAAGGCGACCTTCTTTATGGTTGGGCAAAACATTGCTGGTAATGAAGCGATTGTCAAGCGAGTGCACAATGAAGGTCATCAGATTGGGATTCATACATGGGACCATCCAGTCTTAACCAAACTACCTCTGGAGTCAGCCCAAAAGAAATCCTTGATACCCAGACCGCTATTAACAATGTCATAGGCATCAAGCCAACGATTACGCGGCCTCCTTATGGAGCTATTAATGCTACAATCCAAAATTCGGTTGACCAGTCCTTTATCATGTGGAATGTGGACAGCCTAGACTGGAAGACACGCAATACTAAAGCTATTATGCAAGAGATTGCTAAAACTCAGCCAGGTTCGATTATCCTCATGCATGATATTCACCAGACCAGTATTGACGCTCTGCCAAGTGTCCTCGAGTATCTGAAGAGTAACGGCTATACTTTGGTAACGGTCGATGAGCTGCTGGAAGGTCAGCTAGAGCCCCATCGTATTTATTACGGCAGAGACTAAGACGGTCCTTGGGTTTAGATTTTTGGAAATCATTGTTGGTAATGAGTAAAAGCAAAAAGCTTTGGAAATCTAATGTTTCCAAAGCTTTTTTAGTTTAACTCGTTACATAAAGTTCTTGATTTTTTAATAGAATTTCACGAACAGAAGCGTATTTTTTCAATGTTTTCAGCTCTTCAGGATGGCTGATGAGGGTGATCACATAGCCTTCCTTGCCCATGCGGCCGGTTCGGCCAGAGCGGTGGGTATAGGTTTCTAAATCGCGCGGAAGCTCATAATTGACGACGCATTCTAGGGAGTCAATATCAATGCCGCGAGCAACTAGGTCAGTGGCTAGCAGGAGAGTAATCTGGTGCTCTTTGAACTTATCCAGAATCACCTTGCGGAACTTAACGTTGACATCGCTGGCTAGAGAAACCACGTTGGCTTCACGATACTGGAGTTTTTCCTCAGCGCTTCCTAGGTCTGACAGAGCGTTGAAAAAGACCAGTCCACGGAAATCTTCAACATTGGATAATTTTGCGAGCAAGTCCACCTTATCACGTTTTTCGACTTGCATGTAAAAGTGCTGGATGTTGTCCAAAACTTGGTCGTCAATGCTGATTTCTAGAGTATTTTCAGTAATCTTATCGTGGTCGAACTTAGCGGTGGCGCTCATATATATCAGCTGGTGGTTACGAGGCGCATAGTGGGTGATTTTATCTACAAAGTGATACTGAGAATCACTGAGCAGCTGGTCAAATTCATCTAAAATGATGGTTTCGACATTCATCATCTTGATTTTCTTGAGCTTGGTCAACTCAAAAATCCGCCCAGGCGTTCCGATGATAATTTCTGGACCCTTTCTTAAGACGCTCAATCTGTCGCTTCTGGCTGGAGCCGGAGAGCAGGAGCTGGGCTGTCAGCCCTAAAGGCTCTGCCCAAGTCTTGCAGACCTCAAAAATTTGTCCAGCCAACTCAGTATTAGGAGCTAAAATCAAGAGCTGTTGGGCTTTTCTAGGTGTCAGCTTGAGCAGACTGGGAAAGAGATAGGCCAGAGTTTTACCAGTACCAGTCGGACTGATTCCCAGCACCGTATCACCTGCAGAAATAGGCTCAAACATCTTCTCTTGAATAGCTGTCAAATCTTCAAAGCCTAGCTGAGCCAGCTGATTTTGCCAGCTCGGGGGAAATTGTTCCTTAATCATCATCAACCTCAAATCTAATGCCAGCGTCCTTGCGCATGGCAAATAAGCTTTCATGAACAGCCGCTGCCGCATTCAACCATTTCTCATAATCCGCATCCTGTCCGCCCTTGAGCACTCGTGCGAAAGCCTGAAACTCTCTTCCAGCATGGTGTGGGAAGCACGCTGGATAGTCAGCACCTCTTCTTGACCGTCCAGATTTTGGAAAATAGCAGAGCTGATAAATTCAATCCCGTCTAAAGTCAGAGTTCCCTGATCTGTGTAAATCTCTGCAGGCAGATTGCTGTTTATATTTTTACCGGCCTGAATCTGAACTTGAAAATCTGGATAGATGAGACAGCCGGCTCCATTTAAATCAATCGTATTGGCTAGCTGCTGGGCGCTGTAGCGAGCGAAGCGCGGATGGCCGAAAAGTCTGATAGCCGCATAGACAGGATAGACACCCAAATCCATCAAAGCGCCGCCAGAAAACTTAGCTGAGAAAACGTTGGGCTGCTCTCCCTGCAAGCAGAGCCTGCATTTTTGAAGAATACTTGGCATAGGTGAAGTTGGCTCCCAAGACGGTCTTGTCCTTGAGAAAATCACTGATCGTATCAAAGGCCTGCTCATGATAGTTGCGGGCAGCTTCAAAGAGATAGACTTGATGCTCGTCAGCCAGCTTGACCAATTCCCGCCATTCTTTGGGACGAGAAACCGCCGGCTTTTCGACAATGACATGTTTACGAGCCAGAATAGCTACCTTGGCATGATTGAAATGCAGGCTGTTGGGACTGGCGATATAAACGACATCGATATCAGACGACAGAAAGTCCAGCATTTCAGTATAGACGGCTGTATTTTCATAGTTTTGCACAAAGCGCTCAGCAGAAGCCAGAGTCCGAGAGTAGACAGCTGCCAGCTGATAGTCGCCTGTTGAGTGAGCGGCCTTGATGAACTCATGAGAAATAGAACCTGTTCCGATGATTCCAAGTTTGAACATAAAAACCTCCTTTTTTCTATTTTTAAGCATGTACTTTTTTTATTTTAGCTCTTTCATTATAACATGAATTGCGGTAAAATAGATAAGATAACAAGAGATGGAGCTTATAATGCAAAATAGACCTATTATTATTGGTGTGACTGGTGGTTCTGGAGGCGGAAAGACCAGTGTTTCTCGAGCAATTTTAGCTAATTTTCCAAACGAAAAATATTGCCATGATTGAGCATGACTCCTACTATAAGGATCAGACGCATCTGACTTTTGAGGAGCGGGTGAAGACCAACTATGACCATCCTTTTGCCTTTGATACGGACTTGATGATTGAGCAAATCAAAGAGCTCTTGGCTGGTCGACCAGTGGATATTCCCACTTATGACTATACAGAGCATACCCGCAGTAAAAAGACCTATCGTCAGGATCCTCAGGATGTGTTCATCGTTGAGGGGATTTTGGTCTTAGAGGACCAGCGCCTGCGGGATTTGATGGATATTAAAATCTTTGTGGACACAGATGATGATGTTCGGATTATTCGTCGTATTAAGCGGGACATGGAAGAGCGCGGCCGCAGTTTGGATAGCGTTATTGAGCAGTATTTGGGTGTCGTTAAGCCTATGTACCATCAGTTCATCGAGCCGACCAAGCGCTATGCGGATGTCATCATTCCAGAGGGAGCTTCTAATAAGGTGGCTATTGACCTGATTACGACCAAGATTGAAAAAATCCTTAAGGAAGCCAGAGAAGGATAGGACAGGTAGCTTTTCTAGCTCTGTCATTTGAGGAAATAAAAGTTTGTGAATCTGGTGAATCGCAGTAGCTGCAAGATTTTTGAAATCTAATCTAGCAAGGGGAAGTGGACGGACTGAAATCTATGATTTTCGGAGTCTGGTCACTCCCTTATTTTGTAGGTGGTTTATGAAACAATTTGTAAAAAGAGAGTTTCACTCTCGTTCAAAATTTTTTGCCTGCCTCTTGACCTTTTGTGCAGGATTTATCGACGCCTATACCTTCATTGAGAGGGGAGGGACCTTGGTGGCAGGTCAGACGGGAAATGTCGTTTTCCTTTCAGTTGAGCTCATCAATCAAGAGACAAGAGGAATCGAAGTAAAATTGGCAACTATGCTAGCCTTTATGCTGGGTATTTTTCTGATGACCGTTTTTCAGCATCATTTTGAGCATTCTTGGCGCAGACTGTCCAGCGTTTTTCCCTTGATATTGACGACAGCTGTCGCTGGATTTTTGCCAGCAAATGTCCCCCATCTCTATATTGTGCCGCCACTGGCTTTCTGCATGGGACTGGTTGCGACGGCTTTTGGCGAGGTGGATGGCATTGTCTATAACAATTCCTTTATGACGGGGAATATTAAGAAAACCATGGTAGCTTTTGGCAACTATGCTCGAAAATCAAGAAAGGGAAAGATTTGAAAGAAGGCCTTTTTCTTTGTAGCCTCTATTAGCAAGCTTTGTAGTCGGAGCCATCATCTCTACCTATCTGATTCAATTTTACCTCCTGAAGACCATCTGGCTTGTTTCCCTGATTTCTAACAGCCTTTCTCCTTTTTCCGAGGAATTCAGTATATGAGGAGATGAGGGTGTATATTCTTCTTAGAAACGAAGTGCCTTAAGAAGTGATATTGTGAAATTATAGAAAGTAGTAGAAAATATAAGAAAAAAATGATGAAAAAGTAAAATAGCGACTCTATCAATTGTGGTGATAACCGCTACTCTAGTTATTGGAGGGACGATTATGACAGTTCAAAACAAAAGTTTGTTTCACAGACGGAACTAAGCAGGAGAAAAAGGAAAGAGCAAGATCCGCATGAAACAAACAGCTAGCTTATCTTAAAAAGCATGAAGAAGAGATTAAGAGTTTCTGAAATCTCAAAATTCAAAAGATAGAAATCGGTTCAGATTGATTGGAATCAAACGCGCTGGGAAGATGTTGGAAATGGAACCCCACAAGGCGGAGGGGAAGTTGTGAGTATATTTGGTGAATTTAATAATTTAAAAAGATTCAGACTGGAATGTTCTAATAGAGATCAAAGATGGAAAAGTTGATTTAGAAAGCATGGGTATCAGCAATGGTATAAGATTAGGAGGTGAGTTTGTTTGAGTAACAGTAATTTAAAAACTTTTGATAATTTTTATGGAGATTTAGCGTAGTCAGTCAATTTCTAATTTAACTAGAATACTTTTCAAAAGTATATTTTAATACATTCATAGATATAATAATAGTAACTTATTATTATGCACAAGGAGGCTAGAAGATGAGACAAAAACAAATAGCGATTCTATCTGTGGCAGCAGTAATGAGCTTCTCTAGTCATAGGAGGGACAATTATGACACTTCAAAATAAAAATTTGTTTACACATGAAACTAAGCAGGAGAAAAAGAAGAGAAAGATCCGCATGAAAAAGCAGCTTGCTTATCTTAAAAAGCATGAAGAAGAGATTAAGGAGTTTGTAAAATCTCAAAATTCAAAGATAGAATCTGTTCAGATAGATTGGAATGAAACCATGTGGGAAGAAGTTGGAAATGGAACACCGCAAGGCGGAGGTGATATATTGATGTTTATGGAACATTTAATAATATTGAAGAATCTGGATTGAATGTTACAATTCCCGACAAAGGATGGGAAAGCCGATTTACACTATATGGGACTAAGTAATGGATTAAGTCTAGAGGTGAGCTTTTTGAGCAATAGTAATTTTAAAAACATTTGATAATTTTTACGCTGATTTAGCGCGTCTCAGTCAATTTCTAATTTAACGAGAATACTTTTTCAAAAAGTATAATGCATTCATGATAATAATAGTAACTTCTATTCTTAAGGAGGACAAATGGTGAAAAAGCGAAAATAGCTACTCTATCAATTGTAGCGCTAACTGCTACTCTAGTTATTGGAGGGACAATTATGACAGTTCAAAATAAAATTTGTTTACATGAAACTAATCAGGAGAAAAAGAAAGAGCAAGATCGCGTGAACAACAGCTAGCTTATCTTAAGAAGCATGAAGAAGAGATTAAGGAGTTTGTAAAATCTCAAAAATTCAAAGATAGAATCTGTTCAGATAGATTGGAATGAAACCATGTGGGAAAGAAGTTTGGAAAATGGAACACCGCAAGGAGGAGGTGAGGTTGTAATAGTTGGAGGAGGCTTCAATAACATAGAGGGATCGACATGGCAGAGTTATGTTTAGAATTAAAAAATGAGCAAATTGCTTTTGATACTATGATGCAAGGCTCATTGCAGAGTAGGAGGTAGATTTTCTGAGTAATAGTAATTTACTTTGATAATTTTATGCGAGATTTAGCTCAATCTGCTTACCATGGAAGACCAATTAGATTCCCCTATGAGTCTCAATTGAAAGATAATCAAAGAAAACATATTAGATAATGGGTGGCTCTCAGAATTTGATTTTCTCAAATGATGCTTATGTAAAGGGATGAAGATGGGAAGGTAACAGAAGTCACCCCTGAGGTAAGAAACTCGATAATGATGGCAAAGTTTCACTGTGCATTGTATCCAGATGGTGCATGTTGAAAAGGGATTAGATTTACCTTGTGGATGATAATGATAAGAAAAATTGCTGATTATAAAGAGAAAGCAGGTTTTAGGGCTCACCAGAAAGGTCGTTTAACTAATGAGAGAGTTGGCTTTTAATGCATATTTTCTAACGAGATACAGCCGACTTTGGGCAAGGATACAAAGCATACTTTATATGGCTATTCGAGGCAGTGATGGTTTTAATATTAAGAGATTTAAGAAAGAAGGAATTAAGCCTTTGAAATCTGAATGACTGGCTTGTTAATGATGCTAATTTTGCTTTTATTTGATTCGCTATACCTCAGGCTAGACTAGCAACGGAGGGAATGAAAGCCACCATTAGAGAAATGAGCAGAGAAGCTCCCAATGCTACGATGGATCTTTCAGCCCACTCGCTGGGGACTATGGTGACAGTTCAAGGAATAGCTAATCCTGAGCCAACAAGAATTTGATAAAGTGTGAAAGGTCGTTCTTTTCGATGGACCGGATACCCGATGAGTTTGAAAAATGGGAGTTGATGATGATGGGATTAAAGCGATTAGCGCAAAACTTGAATACTATGTCAATCCCTTTGATATTGTTAGTATGCTCAATCGTGCAATACAATCTATAATTTCTAGAGAAACCTGGAGAAAAGCCAACTCGTAAGGAATTGGGAACAGCTCATATAGTTGTGCCTCTTCATTATACTCGCTTTGACTTTTATGTCTGATAGTGCTCATGATTTTGGTGTTTTTCAGGCAGACGGCAGGGGGAGTTTTTAGTCGCTTCGAGAAGATTTTCATCCAGAACTTCTGAGAGCAGGGAGAAAGCTTGCAGAGATTAGAAGCGAAATTTTTAGATTTGCTTCGTATGCAAGGTTTGACTGATGATGAGAGCGATAAAATTTCATGAATGCTGTTGTTGACGTTTCTTCTTTTGGAACAACAAATTTTGCGCGTGCAGGGTATTTCTACATCTGCTTTCTATGAATTTAAGCGGGATTATCAAGCAATCATTGATGAAACGCAGCGAGAGAGTCGATGAAGTGGGACAAGAAGATGATTCCCAAGCTATCAGAAACAGCTTGAAATGGCAATCTTACAGGTGAAGAGAGAGTCAGTCTGTGCTCGTCTCCTTCAGACCGCAGCTCAGTTGGCTATCTTTGAAATAGAAGATAAAGTTAAGCATGTCAAAAACCTTATTGTCGGATGCCAAGGAATCTGTCAAAAGATAATTAATGACGCAAGAACAGAGGCATTCGGTCTTGCTACTTATTTAAGCGACTCAGAAGTGGAGAGTTATTGATTGATTTCGATATAAAGCACTACTGGGACGATTCGGTTGAAACAAATACAAACACATCCGCAAAAAGTTCCTGACAGAGATTGAACAGTTGAGGAACGACTTTGGTCAGAGCAAGTGGAGATTTTGCAGCAATCGATACTCAGCAAGCTGAGGATTTCAATAATCTCTTAGCAGATGTGAAAGGATCATGGAGGGTTATTGAAAATGCTTATACCAAATGATGATGCGCTCGTAACTAGAGTGGAGTTAGAGACAGTTTAAAGAAAAGATGAAGGAGCAGGAGGCAGCTATCAAGGCTTTGATAGTGGCCAAAGAGCTGCTTATCCTTGCAAAAGGATTGATCTGGCAGCTCAGCTACAGGCAGCGGCTTTGGATATGAAAAAAATTATTACCTACTAACTATGTCAATGATATTAAGGGTGGATTTGAAGGGAAGGCAGCGCAAGCTGCTGAAACTCATCTAACTCAGACGATGCAGATGCCTTCTTTGGATAGCCCGATTAAGGGATAGGAGGTGAGGCAATGCTGGATAAAAAGAAGCTTCAGGAACTGGAAGATGAACATGCTCTAAAAATGCGTGAGTTTGAGCGAGTAGAGACAGAACTTAGATACATACTCACTATAAGTTTGACAGAGAGACGAACAAACTCTTAGAGGCAATTTCTTATGCATGTAGAGGTTCCTATTGACAGCAGCTCCAACCTTATATTTTTCAAATAAGAGGATAATCTGGAACAATACCATCAGCAATACAAAAAGCGCATAGACGATGTTCTAGAAGCTCGCTATCAGGAGAACAGACGCTTTCAGAATAAGCTGGATGAAGTGAGTAAATAAACTATGCTACGATTC
>BNJU01005270.1_pt1 | contig 22882 bp, 27 predicted proteins | sample 8539281 | NCBI WGS metagenome assembly BNJU01 (sample SAMD00202456, study PRJDB9452) | human saliva metagenome | isolation source: human saliva | place: Japan
ATCTCTGAACAGATACTATAAATTCAATACGGGATGTCTAAGATATTCCGTATCAAATTGTTAACTATATCAATCTTTTCTTTTATTGCTGATGAATGGGATATGGCATTTCGCCATATTAGTTAATAAGGATTTGTATGAAAACCACAAAACATCAGTGCTGGTCAGTGATGCTTGGCATTGTCAACAGCATGTTTCAGCCAATGTACTTTGAGGCACACCACTTTTCTGAAACACAGGTCTTCCGTCAAACATACATAGTGATCCTGGGTCATTGATCCCCAATTGGTGCAGAAAATACAGCTGCACAAATTGTGATTGATTTATTTTGAAGGATTAATTTGGTTAGATGAAAATGGACAAGTACAGCCTGCACAGGCGAGAAATGGACAGTATCTGACGACGGCAAGATTTATCCTTTTCATTGCGTGATGCAAAATGGTCGGACGGTACACCAGTAGCTGCTCAAGATTTTTGTGCTAGGTTGGCAACGTGCAGTTGATCTAAGTTTTGAGCCCAAATGCGAATTATTTAACAAAGGCACATATTTTAAATGCTGAAGAAGTAATGCAGAAATGCTGCTGAATGGAATTAGGCATTAAGCATCTAATGATAAACAAGTTGAAGTTACTTCTACCCAAGCTACACCTTATTTCTTGCAATTACTATGCGTACCCTACGACATTCCCCTGTACCACATCATAAATTGGCTCAATTTGTGATAAATGGGCGACAGCTCAAAATATAGTAAGCAATGGAGCCTATCAATTAAAGCAATGACGATTAATGAGAAAAATTATAGCGGAACGTAATCCACTTTATTGGAATGATAAAAAATACGCTCATTAATACTTCTGAATACCTATTTCAAGAAAGTTTAGCTTCTGCATATCAACGATACCAAGCTGAAAGAATTGGATTTAACTTGGGTACCAGTAGAACAGATTCCACATATTCAAAAACACACACCGGATGCACTGATTGTCGTGCTCGATTAACCACGAATTCTATACATTCAACGTGGCTAAATCTCCATTTGATAATGAAAAGTACGCAAGCGTTATATCTTACCCTAGATAGATCATTGATTGCCGAGCATATTATTGGTTTGCGCAAACCAGCAGCAACATTGACACCACCAGAAGTTGATGGTTTTAATGCTGCCAAATATTGTGAATTAAATCAGCCATTAACAGAAAAGAATACGCAGGCTATTATCAAGGCAAGCGTATGGTGACGCTTCAATTTGAAATTTTTATAATAAGTATGCAAACCCATGAAAAAGTGGCGTTGGCGCTCGCTTCTGAATGGAAGAAACAATTAGGTGCAGATGTAAAATTACGTACGATGGAATGGAAAACCTACTTAGGTGAACGCAATATCGGTAATTTCCAATTATCCTCATGTCTATTGATGCTGGAATACAATGAACCGTCTGCATTTCTCAATTCTTTGCTTTCTACATCACCAGAAAATGTGGGGCAGTGAAGAACAAAAATTTGATCAAGTCATGAAAGATGCGCAGTACTTTTAAATGACAAAACTCGTGCTGATTTATATCAACAAGCCGAGCAGCTTATTGCGGAGCAAGCACCTTTAATACACGATTTTCTATTCACCGTTGATCAAAGTAATTAATCCAGCAGTAGGTGGATTCTCACGCATAATCCACAGGATTATGTTTATACTAAGGGCTTTTATATTCGTAAGTAGTGTTGTCTAAAGTACCTTTCTCGTTATATACTTTGCTTTGACTTATTGAATGAAAGCAATCTCATCAGTGCGGTAAATCAACCGCACTAGATAGTGTAATATCGAAAGATCAATCAGAATCTCATTTTCTATTAAGATTGATAAAAGCAGGTGGCTTAGCTTGTTCAACAGAAAAGGTACATAATCACCAGTTATCATTCCTGAATTACTCACCTCTTTCAGCTCGATATTGGCATATCAAATCCCATAATATTGATAACCAAGGCTGAGAGCTGTTGATGAAATAAACGCTTACACTGATTCTAATTGTTTTAATTTTTGGTTGATTTTATCATTCTTTGTATAAAATAAAATGCGGAACAAGATATTGATCTTCGAGCAGTTGTTTCCCCTGGTTATAATGATTTTTCGTCACAAATTGTCCGTGATCTGACAGATAAATTAAAAACATAATCATCTTTTCCACGTGTTTCGAGATAATTGTATACTTTTTCAATTAACTGATCTGTGTTGTATGGGCGATAGTTGCTCATAATTATCTAAAGGAGTACCATCTTTAAAGATTTTTCTTCTTCACTTAAATATTCAGCATAAGGTCCATGTGAACCTGTTGATGTAGCACAATAAAATTTTTTCTTTTATTAAGATCAATTTCTGTAATAAAGGAAGAAGTTTATGATCATTTATTCCTTGATCTGGCGATAATCCTAGTTGTGTAGGAGCAATTTGATGATCCATCCAACTCTTTTTCCCATAATACTCTATAATCATCATAGTTCGTTCTGGCTGAGCTGTATAAAAATGAGTATTAAACCCTTGAATTTTGTCAGTTTAAAGAAATTGGTATACCTTTCATCAATTTGTTTTAGTCCATTTTGGATGGGAGATAGCATTGAAAAAGGGCGATAGAGATAGCAGTCATTAAACCTGCACTGTATGCTTTTAAGACGAGCAGTATTAGGGTTTTCATTCGCTAATTTACTGATAAAATGGCATTGTTCTCGTTCATAACCAAAATAATTGACATGTTTTGCACTAAACTTTCGCCCACCATAAAGATAATATTTTTAACATCAGGCTGAGATGTAACTGATGGCGTAGGATGAAAATAATCTTTTACTTGAAAGCTTAAATCAAAGGCTTTCATAAGAACAACTTTCCTATAAAATTCTCACAGAAAAGAAATTACTTTACCTAGAATAAGAAGGGTTTGAGTGATACCCCAATTCTTGAGGAATAGAAACTGATTCACGAATCAACACAAAAAATAAACCGATAAATAATATATCGGAAATATAATACTGTCTAATTTTTATGTGGAAATATAAATAATGCAGAAATAAAAATAGCAGTTTCTAATACGGAGTACAATATAGGAGCTGCACCTCGATCCAACATGCTCATGCCGACATGTAGCACTCTCCAATTTTCTTTAAACATAAAGGATAATTAGTACCATTAATCCAGTTATCTGTACACAGCATAATGACCTGAATTAATGATAACAGATGATGCAAAAATAAACAAACTAAGAAATTAATGAGTTTATGGATAAAAGAAGTAAAAGAGAAGGAGTGAGTAAATAAATAACATAAGTTTCTATGTGGCGATTATGGTGCAATGTTAAATATTTTTCTGTAAATGATTTCGGTTATTAATAAAATAAGTGGATAAACCCAATATAACTACGGAGTGATTAATACTATTTTCACTGCATCTCGATATGCTCTATGATTTTTACCGAACTATAATATTTTTCATTGGAAAGTCAACGATAACTCTAGATTGGCTGTGTATTGACGTTAGCATTTATTCATGATGATTTTCAGGAAAATATGATAAATTATATAAACATCTATTTGCACATCTAGGGGGTTCGCTAGAATGCATTCTGTTTTATTCTTAATGAGTGTTAAAAAGTCAACCGCACTTTTCCATTTCATGGAACTATCCTGAGAGATAAACGAGTAGCGTATTCTTTGATCCGTAAAGCCATCTTTTCCCTTGTTCCTGAAACCGCTCCTCGATTTAGTGATTAAATCATTGCATTTAGCGGCAACCATCACCATTTCTATTTATTAAAGCAGCTGGCTTGTCGCACAAGGTTCCTAAGCAAGTAATGGGCATACGTTTAAAAATCCTATTGGATTAGCAGCGGCGCGATAAAAATGCTGAGGCTTATTGATGGCTGTAGTGCGATGGGAGTTTGGTTTTTATTAGTCGATGGTTACGCCTTTGGCAAGAGGAAATGCTACCCGTCAATTCCGTTTAGTGGAAGCGGGAAGGATTATTAACCGTAATGGATTCAATAATTATGGCATTGATTACGTGGTCGAGAATGTTAAAAAGGCAAAATCTGATGGCGTAATTTGGGATTAATGATTGGCAAAACAAAGTCACACCGCTTGAAAAGGGTAAAGATGATTACCTATTTTGTCTAAATAAAACCCATAACTATTCGGATTACATTACGGTAAATATTTCATCACCGAACACGCCGGATTTACGCCATCACAGTATGGTGATTACTTTGATGATTTATTGCAAAGTATAAAAGCAGCGTCAAAAAGTATTAGCTGAGCAATATAACAAAATATGTAAACCGATTGCAGTAAAAATTGCACCTGATTTATCTGAGAGCAGCTCGTCCAAATTGCAGATACCTTTACTTCGTCATCAAAATGGATGGGGTAATTATGACTAATACGACGATTTCACGTGACAACGTCGCAGGTTTGAAAATGCTGAGCAACAAAGGGTGGCTTAAGTGAAACCGTTACAGCATAAAAGCACAGAAATTATTGGAAGATTGCATCAAGAACTGAAAGGCAAATTCGATTATTGGGAGAGTGGTGGTATTGATGGTGACAAAATGCACATAGTAGAAGATTGAAGGTGCAGAATTGTTGCAAGTTTATTCGGGCTTGATTTACCACGGTCCAAGCTTAGTTAAAGAATTAGTGGAAAAGCGATTAAATAATGACATATGATTTACATTGCCATAGTACAGCGTCAGATGGTGTTTTAACGCCTACAGAACTCGTACAACGAGCTCATGAACAAGGTGTCAATGTGTTTTGTTTATGTGATCACGACATCGTGATGGGCATTGATGAAGCCAAACTGAAGCAGATAAACTAGATATTGAGCTGATTAATGGCGTGGAAATTTCAACGAATTGGAAGGTCGTGCATCCATATTGTTGGATTAAATTTTGATAAAACGCATCCAAAAATGACCGCACTTTTAGCTGAACAAAAATCACTGAGAGAGAGAAGCGGTCGAAATTGGCCATAAAATTAGAAAAACAGGCATTCCAATGCTTTATGAAGGCGCAAAGCGTTAGCAAACGGGAAGTAACTCAGTCTTTATTATGCGCGCTATTTGTGCGCAAATAGGAAAGGGTTTTCAAATGATGGGCAAGCCTTGCGTTATCTAGGCGGTGGCAAATCGTGTTTTGTCAAAAGCTGAATGCGGAGATTCCAACGGCGATTGATATGATCCATGCGGCAGGTGGTGTTGCTATCATTGCTCATCCTATGCGTTATAACATGACAGGAAAATGATTCGTCGATTAATTGTTGATTTTTAAACAATGGGACGGAGATGGTATGGAAGTCGCAGATAGTGGACAGACCAAAAGATCAGCGTCAATATCTTGCGCGCTCAGCCAATGAATATGACTTAGCTGCTCATTAGGTCAGACTTTCATTTTTCCGTGCAATGGATTGAATTAGATTTGTTTTTACCTGAGAGGAAACCGATTTGGACATTATTTGAATAATAAAGGCGGTTAAATCCGCCTTTATATATATTTGACAGTTCTCACACAAACCGAGACTTGCAGAAATTCAATAAATGCACGAACTTTTTGCAGGCAAATGACGACGGTTTTGGGAAACCACATAAAATATCAAAGGTTTTTGCTTTATATTCAGACAAAATTTCAACTAAGTCACCTGAAGCAAGCGCATCTTTTTACAAAGAAATCCGGTGCATTTACTGATGCTCAATCCCTTTGTCATTTTAACAATGCCCATACCATTATTGGAAACCATTTAGATTGAATTTTATACTGTTGAATTTGATTGGCTTTGTTGATTGCCAATGCACTTGATTTTAACGATGATTTATAAAGTAAACCTGGTGATATTCTAAATCGTCAGGTGTAAGTGGTGTGCCCTGTGCTTCTAAATAATCGGAAGGAAGGCAACCATAAATGCATAAAGGAGCTACTAATTTTACGTGCAAACAAGTGAGCTATCTTGCATACAGCCCAATCCGTACTGCTAAGTCATAGCTCAGCAACAAGATCGACACGTTTGTCTTCAGAGTTCAATTTCTACGTGTACCATTGGATGAAGCTCCAACAAATTTAGGTAAGTTAGGTGAGACATAGCAAGCCAAAATCACGCGGCACAAGAGATTTAATAAATTACCTTGTAAGCTTTGTCGCCATATTGCTAGTGCTAGAATCAGCCTTCGCTTAAATCTAATAAAATGGCTGGCAACGTTGGCACATGTCAGCATCGCTTCCAGGGCTGGTACAATCGTGTTGTACGTTGTGACAATCGTGTTTTAAATGTTCTAATCGCAGAAACTGGTTTACTCGCCATCGCTACAGAAATATTCTGTTGGTTTGCGGCTGTGTATGAAACTTTGCGTTTCGATCACTTTACAGAAAAGCGAGATTGCATTGGGTTTATCCATTTATAAATCCTTGAAAAAGTAAACTGATTTTATCGGCGTAAGTTTGCAGATATGTCGCCAATTTTGCAGAATTCTAGTTATATATAGGTAAGCAAATGAGGCAAATCTTTTGAAGTGATTGTGAGTCGCGCCAGCGAAACCATCAATAAATATTTGAGGTAGCCAGTATGTGGTGAAATCCAGCGTAGGGCATGTTGTGATTTGCCTACTGCCGGGAGTAGCACAGGCGACGAGCTAAAACCCGTTTCCACTAAAGGAGTTTAAAGTGCGAAGAAAACAAAAATTAAAGCAGAAAAAGACCGTGCGGCCTTTAGGTGAAACGTGTGTATGATTGACCCCTATGACGATTGGAAAGCCAATTGCAAATTCTTCCTGGCAAAGAGTGGTGGCTGAAACTAAAATCCTTGCTATTCGATCATATTTATCTCCGCAAACCGACTTGGATAGAGAAGGAGAGACTATCGCGTGGCATTTACGCGAAGTCATTGAGTGGCGATGATAGTCGTTTTAGCGTGCAAGGTGTAATGAAATTACGAAGAAAGCGATTGAGACATTCCAGCATCCTGCTCACATTAATATGGACGGGTTAATGCTCAACAAACTCGTCGTTTCTTAGACCGCGTGGTAGGCTTTATGCGTGTCGCCATTATTATGGAAGAAAGTGGCGCGGGTACCATCTGCCGGACGTGTGCAATCTGTTGCCGTGAGTGGTGGTGAGAGCGTGAACGCGAAATCAGAGACCTTCCAGCCAGAAGAGGTTTTGGGAAATTGACGCTAAACCCAAACGAGCAAGAAAAGAAGACTTGCGTTTGCTGTGAATGTCCGCGAAAATATAAAGGCCCAGAAATGTGAGCCGAAAAATGAAAAAGAAGCGCAAAGTGCGGTCAGTTTCTTAAATAAATCGACATTACGTTGTCCACAGATTTGAGAAACAGTACCAACAGGTTCTAAAACCAAGAGCCCCATTTACACTTCAACTCCAACAAACTGCAAGCACGCGTTTAGGTTTTGGGGTGAAGAAAACCATGATGTTGGCACAACGTTTATATGAAGCCGGTTACATCACTTATATGCGTACTGACTCTCACCAACTTGAGCCAAGACGCATTAAATATGGCACGCTCTTATATTGAAAGTCATTTTGGCAAAGATTATGTCAGCAAACCGAATTTCTATTCGAGCAAAGAAAACGCACAAGAAGCGCACGAAGCGATTCGTCCTTCTGACGTGAAAATGCTTGCGATCATTTAAGTGGCATGGATAAAGATGCCGTGCGTTTGTATGATTTAATCTGGCGTCAATTTGTGGCTTGCCAAATGCCCGCTGCACAATATGACAGTACAACAGTTACTGTAATGGCTGGTGATTATGAATTAAAAAGCTAGGTCCGTATTTTACGCTTTTGATGGTTGGACAAAATCTTGCCACACAATTAGGTAAAAACAGAAGACCAAATTTTACCGGCTGTGAGTTTAAACGAAACATTAGCACTAAAACAGTTTCGCTAAGCCAACACTTCACTTTGACAAACCGCCCGCCGTTTTACTGAAGCAGCATTAGTTAAAGAGTGGAGAACGTAGTATTGGTCGCCCTTCCACTTATGCGGCAATTATTTCGACTATTCAAGAACGTGGTTATGTGCGCATTGAAAATCGCCGTTTCTGCGCAGAGAAAAATGGGCGAAATCGTTACCGATCGCTAAATCAATCTTTTACTGATTTGATGAGCTACGATTTCACTGCCAACATGGAAAACGTACTAGACCAAATTGCGTCTGGTGAGAAAAATTGGAAGGCTGAGTTAAATCAATTCTTCAAAGATTTTCTCTACCCAACTTTCTACGGCTGAATTGGACGAGTTAGAAGGTGGAATGAAGCCGAATAGCCTTGTGCTCACCGATATTGATTGTCCGACTTGTAGCCGTAAAATGGCGATTCGCACAGCAAGCACAGGTGTATTCTCGCTGTTCTGGTTATGCTTACCACCGAAAGAACGTTGTAAAAACCACGATTAATCTCATTCCAGAAGCAGAATTACTCAATGTATTAGATGAGTATCGAAACCAAAAGCTCAATGGATCGTAAACGCTGTCCGATATGTGGCACAGCGATGGATAGCTACATCATTGACCCACATCGTAAATTACATATTTGTGGTAACAATCCGAATTGTGATAGTTATTTGGTTGAACAAGGCCAATTCAAATTAAAGGCTATGACGGTCCGATTGTAGAATGTGATAAATGCGGTGCTGATATGCACTTAAAAACTCGGTCGTTTTGGTAAATATGGGATGTACCAGCTGTGATAACACCCGTAAGATTTTTGAAAAACGGCGAGGTTGCACCACCAAAGAAGAGCCGGTTCATTTCCTGAACTGAAATGTGAAAAATCTGATGCGTATTTTGTATTGCGTGATGGTGCTAGTGGTGTGTTTATGTCTGCACAACTTCCGAAATCACGTGAAACACGCCCAGCAAAAGTGGCGGAATTAGCCCTTTATCGTGATCGTTTACCAGAAAAATTACGTTATTTAGCCGATGCGCCACAAAAAGACCCAGAGGCAGAAGCGATTATCCGTTTCAGCCGTAAAGAAAACATCAATATGTGACTTCTGAAAAAGAATGGTAAAGCCACAAAATGGATTGTGGATTATATTGATGGAAAAATGGTAGAACGGAAAAAGTAGGATGAACATCACGGTTTATTGCGGTGCGAGTTTGGTAATGATTCTGCCTATCAGGCTGCCGCAGAAAAATTAGAAAATGGATTGCCGATGGTCAACATACTTTGGTCTATGGTGGCGGAAAATTGGGATTAATGGGCGTGGTTGCAGATACTGTACTTGCTCATCAAGGCAAGGTAATTGGCATTATTCCTCAATTTTTACAAGACAGAGAGAGTTGCACATCCTAATTTGACCAAGACCGTGGTTGTTGAAAGCATGTCTGAGCGAAAAAATAAAATGAGTTGAGCTCGGTGATGCTTATATCGCTTGTTCGGCGGACCTGGCACTTTTAGAAGAGATTGCTGAGGGTGATTTCTTGGGCACTGAATTGGGAAAAATAATAATCCTTGTATTTTTGTTTTAATGAAAAGGGTATTTTTGATTCACTAAAGTCCTTTTAGCTATATGGTGAAAGAAGGCTTCTTTACTCAAGGTGATTTTGAGAAGATTCTATTCTCGAATGATCTTCAAGAAAATTGAAACCTTTATTGAGAATTATCAACCTCCAGCTTAAGAACATATTAAAAAGTGCGGTTAAATTTGACCGCACTATGATTAATGATGATGTTCTGGCTGGTGGGAGTTTAGCTCTCGGCTTTACCAACAGGGAGAATTAACGTCGCGTATTTGCCGATTGTTGACACACTCTTTTGATCTTCAAATGGTTCTCGTGAATCACTTTAAGCTTCCAAACACCTTCAATTAATGGATAAAGTTAACTTTACCTTCACTGTCCGTTTTACCTGAAAACGCTTGTGGTTCACGGTGAGATGTTGCCGCTTCCATATCTTTTACGACAAAAGGTATCGAGACGTTGCAATAATCGTTTCGCCCGCAAGTGGTTTGTCTTTATAGAAAATTTGAAGGAAAGCCACCGCTTTTAATTGTTTTTTGGATCTTTGGTGGCACAATTTCAAGCGGTAAGCCGATGCGTGTCATGCCATATCCGCATTCAACGGTTTTCTTACCAACAACGGTAAAGGCTTTACCAAACATTTGAGTTTGTTCGCAATAGAATGCATTTGGTGTGCCTTGTAAGTTATCCATTTTCCAACCTTCATTATTTTGTGACCAGAAAGTTGGTTTATAAGTCGCTGTTACTCAATATGAACCGTCTTTTAACGCGGTTTTTCTGATTGATATTGGTAGTTTTCACCTTTTTGTACTAATGTTTGCATTCACCATCTTGATGATGAGTTCCATCGGTGGAAAAATCGCGAGACGTTTTCAGGAATTTTTCAACGTAGGGGTAGTCACCATAGCTAAATCAGCTTTAAAAACGCTATTAGAAGCAATGTTGTGCGTGTTGCAACCCAAAACTTCGCGGCTTGCGCAAGCGCAGAGAAGCCAAGTGGTGCAATTAATGTTTTCATTATCTTTCCTTTTAATAATAAATCAATTTATAGAAAGTCTTCGATAGGGCGGACGAGAACGAAAAAGAAATGATGAGACGAATGAAAAAGTTGATTTTGTGAGAACTACATTTTTAACAAAAAGTGCGCGGTCATTAAAACGAGTTTGTTTTTTGACCGCACTATTTCTAAATTAAAGGCTAAATTGCTAGAAGGTTTAATCGCTAATAGGTTACAGCTTAGTTTACTAATCACATGTTCCGTCATTGTACTCTAATAACGCTGCAGATAACCCGTTCTTCCCACTGTAGCTAAAATCACTAATTCAGCTTCAATTTCTTTCGCCACTTCAGGAATCACTTCAGGAGAACCTTTCGCGTACGTGGGTATGATCTCATCAATCCAAATTTTGACGCAGGCTTTCATATTGATGAGGGTGTTGGCCACGAATGCTATTTCATAACCTGAAGTATTAAATTCAGGTAAATCAATCGCCATATTAATTGGCGCAACAGGGTAGGCCGCCACTAAATGTACAGTTACTACGGTTTAAGTTTTCCGCAAATCATACCTGTTGAAACTAGTCGGTTGAATTCATCTTGATATTCTTGTTCACCCGATACATTCACCGCGACCAAAATGCGGCGTTGATGTTTCAGTCGCCATACGCACCATTAATACTGAATTGGACATTTACGAGCAATTGCCAATCTACTGGTGTAAAAATCAATGAAGCGAAACTTTCTTCATCTTTGGTGTATTTTCACAACGAGATCGTATTGATCAACTTCTTCACGAATAGTCGGTCTTCACTGCTGCCCATACAATGTGAGATTCAAAACCAATCCGGATCAGCATATTTATCTAAATAAAAATTGCACAGCTTGACGTTGTTGTTCAACGGCTGTTTTATGCATTTCACTGCGTTCTTCAGAAGAAAGAAGCGCTGAGCATCTCATACGATAAGTCATAAACACTCAAAAGGGTGGTGATTTTACCTTTAGTTTCATTTTGCTGTTCCTTAACAAGACGAACAGCACGAGCTAGACATATTGTTTTTCGTTATCAGGATTGAGTACAACAAGAATATTATTAAATTTCATAAACTCAAGATCAGGAGATATCAATAGGATGAAAAGATTTTAAACGATGACAAGAACTGATTATCAGGATCTCGCACAGTTTTTGTTTCAAATGTTACAAAAGCGTGAAAACTCACGCTTTTAAATTATTCTGCTAATTGGATTTTGGTTTTATGTACACCGGTTAAATCAATCAAGGCATTAATACTAATAGTAATGGTTTACCTTGAACAGAGTACACCCAATGGAAACGTCCAAGCAAACGGCTGATGGTTTCAACAGTTAAACCGAGATAGTTACCGATATCACTACGGGTCATGGTTAAACGGGAATTTCGCAGAAAACCGCGAGCGGAGTAACGTTTTTGATAGATTGTAATAAATGCCGCTAAACGTTCTTCAGCGTTCATTTTAGACAGTAATAAAATCATTTCTTGATCGCTTTTGATTTCACTACTCATCAAACGCATAATTTGTTGACGAAGCTTAGTCATTTTTCCAGATAAGTCATCTAAGATATCAAATGGAATTTCACATACCATGGCGGTTTCCAAAGCTCAGCAAAACTTGATGTGTATATCGTGATCGCATCAGCCTACTAAATCACCCGGTGCGGAAAGAAGGTAATTTGTTCTTCACTGGCTTCGCTAATGGTATAAGTTTTAATGGTTCCTGAACGAATCGCATAAATGGAATTCAGTGTATCACCTAGCTTTAAAAAGGGACTTGAGATTTTTGATGGGTTTTACGCTCGATGATATATCGAGCTGATCGAGCTCATGTTCGTTCAATGTGAAAGGGATACAGTTGGCTAATACTGCACCTGACAATGGATTGCACAACCACCTGATTGAATCTGCGTCCTGATTTGGTTTCTGAAACGAAAATTCTTCATTTATTCCTCAAATCGATAAATATAGTGAAAATTGATCTAACGCAATTATTCTACCACTAAATAGTCAATTTGCAGTTATCAAAGAGTAAATCAATATGGCTGCAGAAAAATTAACCAAAAACGTTTAATACAAATTATTACTGCTGATTATTTTAGTTAGCGCATTCGTTTGGCGATATCTATTGTAATAGTGCGGTCAAATTTTTGATAGTTTTTGAGAAGAGTGAAAAGAGCCACGATTTTGTGGCTCTTTGTTTTAAAGATTTAAAATCAGATTACCATTCGTAACCGACACCTGCACCCACAGTCAAATTGACCGCGAGTATCTGCAGCACTCGTTACGTTGATTGACCAATGACCGTTATCAGAGTTGCGAGACGCTTTAATTGCAATCGCGTTTCACCGCGGTGATGAGCTACGCCCAGTTGATCTCATGCTCTTTACCATCTTTTACGTGCAGATGCGAGGTACGATAGCTGCAACGCCATGAAATACCTGCGCGAGATTTTACGGTCAACATCATGAACTTTCTTATTTAAAGTATTAATTGCTTTTTAGTATTGTTAGCGATGTAGTGTTGGTAGCATATTTTTAGTGTTAGCACACATCATGTTTCTCACTTGATTTAATTTGTAGAAACATTAACTGCATCGTTATCATTTTCACCACTGCAACTGTTGATAACTATTACCTGCATTAATTCTACTTGATCAATTTTGATATTAGAATTATTAATGGTATAAGAATTTTGCTGATGTCTTTCGTTGTACCTGTATGTTTTACTTGGTTGCATCATCGTAAACTTCTTTTACATCAATATATCGCCAGCTTTTTACTTGTACGTCGCTCAGAGCACTTGATGATTGTCAATGCGTTTTATGACCCCACCTGATCTGCGACCATATAAAGTTGTGAACCATTGATTGCGTCAGTAGATGTTTTGGAAATTTCACCGCACCAACATTAACAATTTGACGAGTAAATTGTTCATTGCCCTACTGAACCAACGGAGACCGTCCCATCGCATCTGTTCCAGCAAAGCCATTATAAGAAATACCATTTACAGTAGCGTCATTTACTGCAGCTGCCTGTTTTGTTTCTAAAGCATTTACCTAACGCCACACTTGAGCCGTGAGTTGCACTTGCTTATCACCAATTGCAACAGCATAGCCTGCAGTTGCTTTTCGATTTGTCACAACAGCTATTGATGCTATACTCGGACGAGTTGCATTTGAACCCGTTACAATAGCAGATAATCCCGCCGCAGTTGAGCCAAACTCAGTCGCACATGAACCAATACCTGACGCCTCACTTTGCACAACAACAGAAATACCTTGATAATGTGCAGAAGCACCAGATCCAATAGAAACCTCTAATTTCAGAACTTGTATTCGCACCAATCGCAATAGAATCCTCTCGCTTAGCTTTAGAATTTACGCTGATTGCAACGCTACGCACACCCGCAGCGGTTGAACTATCACCCACAGCAGTAGCAAAAATAGCGGTTGCATTTGTAGATTCTCCGACTGCGACTGAAGATTTAGCAGTACATTGGAATCATTACAGTGCAACTGACTGAATCTTCTTTTGCTTGTGCACCAGAACCAACAGCTAGAGAACTTTCACCGCCAGCTAATGATTTTGATCCAATGCATTTGCATTAGCTTTTGCGTGCTTTTGCTGATTCACCATCACAACTGTTTCCGCTGCTGTCGCTCTGCACTTTGATAACCAATTGCAACTCAGTTGCCTGGTTTGTTTGAATTTGCTGCCGTGGGTTGGTTACACGAGCTTAGCTCCTACACCAATTGAGTGCATTAATGCCATCTGCAGTGAGATTAGTATCAATAGCTGTAGAATTTTCACCATTACATTATTGTTATTACCAGACTAGAACTTTTTCCTAAAACGACATTGTTTAAAACCAAATACACTTGCTTTACTTGTGTTTTATCTACAACAACATTTTTCTGGTGTACCTGTTACACGTTGAGCATCAACTTTATTGTGAGCACCAAATCCAAGAGAATGATCTGGCATAAACTTTTGTTATCATCACACCACTTTGGGTAAAAATGACCAGGTATCATTCCATCACCAATCGCATTGCTTGTTCACCTTTCACCACATTTTTGATTACCGATGGCAGAACTTGAACCCTGACTTTCTTCAGCTTCAGCAGGAATAGAATAGATTTGGTTTTGCTGACCATAGCCGTATGTCCAGGACCTTAACGTTAGTAGCTTTCTATTGTCTTGTTTGCATTAACAGTATCTTGTGTCAGATATTCAGAATGTTTCCATCAGCAGCATTCGCTACAGCAACATTCACTCCAATAATTAATGCTGTGATAGCATTAAATTTAAATTTTTCATATGTCCTCGCTTGAGTTTCTTCTTTAATTACAAATGTGATAAAAGACTTTTCATTAGAGCAGTGTAAATATACATAAAATACTATAAGGACGCATTGAAGAATGGATTAACTATATGATTTTTGTAATGTCTTATTTTTCAGAGATTGAAATCTTATTTTCATCTATTCAGCAAAACGATTGCATACCAATACACTAAAGATTATAGATAGGTGTATAGAAAAATAAATGTATATTTTGTAAAGAATTGTGAGAGTTGTAAATATTATTTAAATATCACTCATTTCTCAAAGGTTGAAATACGAAAAATATATTTCTATTTAAGTTAAGGATATTTTTAAATTTAAAAGAGCGGTCAATTTGCAAGAAGATTTTCAAGATTGACATCCTGTATAATCTCAAAATTTTTGTTCAATTTTAAGCTTTTGTAACCGAATGATCGAAACTCACAAACCATTCCTGAACTCGTCTCATGGGCGAAAGAGCGGAATTTTCGTTAAATCTGCCGACAGAGCGTTTGTGTTTTACTGGCTATTGCCATCTAACAATGAACGTTTGGACGGTGAGATGCTAGAAGCAGATTTTAGTGGATATTTTCCGCATACAGCCAATGCTTGACCAATCAAATCGGACGCGATTGCCACCCGTGCCAATAATGCTATCAATGAATTGGTGAAACAGCGTTTTTTAACCGTTTCAGCAGTGAATTTACCGAAGGCTTTCCATTTATCGTCTCACGCCATTAGGTGTTGGCGTATCAGATTATTATATTCGTCAGCGTGAATTTTCTGCATTGCGTCTTTCTGTACAGCTTTCTATTGTGGCTGATGAAATTCAGCGTCATCTGATGCCGCAGAAGAGTACAGCAAAGGGAGAATGAGCACTTTATGCCGGAATGTTTCGCCCGTTAAAATATTCAGTCGCTGAGATTTTCGACAGTATCGATTTATCACAACGTGTGATGGATGAAAATCACAAAGCATTAAAGAAGAAATTGCCAGTTACTTACCAAAGACTGGCAGGCGGTACTGCTGTGAACGTTTATTAGATAAACCTCAGGCAATTTTACTGAGTTACAAGATACTTTAAATGCAGCAGGTGATAAGTTACAGGCACAATTGATACGGGTTCTAAGATTGTGTAATTGGCCATGATGGCTGTATTTTATTGAACAATTAATTACCGATTTACAATCTAAAGCTCGACCGCATTATTAGCTGGGGACAACAAGCTATCGATTTACTGGATTGGTTATGACCGCCACGTATAAATTTATCCGTACCGCCATTGATATGGATACCGCGTATTCTCACAACGCGTAATTTATCCACAGCTATTTTCGATCGGTCCTGTCAGGACAGCCTGGCGGAACGTTTGGTCGATTCGTGATGAAGAAATGGTATTGCGTGAAGATGATCATTGGTGAATTACCTGAAGAATTTGCAATATGAATCTTTAGCGGATTTACATGATCAAATCGTCGAGCATATGCAAAGCTTATTAATTCAATACCGTGAAAAATAATCGTCCAATCGATTTAAGTTTGGTCTAAAAGAACAATTAGAGCTTATCCACTTTCCGTCATTTTGATGTGGCGCGTATTATTGTGGATCCAAGCGGTGCGGTTTAGTATACAAATGATGATTTAGCGGTCTTTATCCGCAATGGCAGGATACGATTACGGCGCAGAAGTGCAAGCGCATGTAATTGATAAATATTAATTTCGTGGCTTACCCAAAAACAATTATAAAATGAGAAATTAACCGACAGATATTCAAGATGTAATTTCCCGAAATTGGCATGCGCATTACAAACCCTATTTTCCGACGGCAGTAGACAGCTTATGTGCTCAGGTCGCCATATCAGCACAGATCAATTAGATATCATGCTTTTGATGGATTTCAAAATGAGTTGGATGAGTTTTATCGCCGTTACAACGTGGAATTAATTCGTCACCGGAAGGCTTTTCATTTACGTCCGAAAAGCCACGACTAATCGCCCGTTCAGTGCTTTCCGAATTAGAGATGCTGGTAGAAAAGTGCTTTGTTATTTGTATTTCGGCCCAGAACGTTTGGCACAGCAAGGTATCTTTCAGATACGCAAGAAGTCTTATGATGAATTACTGAATTTAGCAGACGAAGGCAAAGTTATTGAAAAGCCGTCAATCAACGTTCCAGCGGTTCAGATTTAGATAAGCAAAAATTATCTGAAAAAGTACGCGGCGATCGGTCGTTTACGCCGTTTAGGTATGATTCATACCGTAGGCGAACAGCATAGCTGGTAAATTTACTACTTCAGAATCCGCTTTTGGGGCTGGAGTGACGTTCTGGTGATGATCCGTTAGAAGCTAGCAAGCTCGCTTAATTGTGATGGGGAAGGCAACACCGCAATCTCGAATTGGAAAAACAAGCAAAAATGCGGCAAGCTATTCTGATGACCTTGATGATGAAGAAAAGGGTCGAAATTGATGAAGAATTTGGATGATGCAGGAGAACAAGAATAATGTCGATGTAGTAGAACTTGAAAACGAAATCTATCAAGACGAACCTGAGCAATCAACCGAACAGGTTGAAGAAGAGTTTATTGCTCCTGTGTTAAATCAACATAATGGGGTAGAACGTGGTAAATTCCCGTCCATCTAACCTTACCATCTGAAATGGTTTTCTTTTGCCCGTACCTTTGATTTGGATGAATTGGTGACCACTTTCCGGTGGTAACGGTGCGGTAAATCCACAACCATGGCGGGTTTTACGCCAGCGTTAATTCCAGACTTAACCTTATTACATTTTCGAAACACAACAGAAGCCGGCTCGACAGGCGCTCTCGTGATAAAGGCTTACACGGAATTGCGTCCGGGCGTTTGTTCACGCAGTATTGGATACCATCAACTCTCGTCACCAACGAATTCTCGTAGGGATGAGCGTCTGCAACAAATTGCTGGTCGTGATAAGCAGTGATTTAAAAACATTCTCGATTCAGGTGTAGAATTATCCTTAAATCGACCACTTTTTCACCGAAACAGTCGGTGAACGTCAAGCGCGTGTGTACTAATTTAAATGAATTAAAGACAAATTGAAAAATCTTGGTGCACCGTTAAAGCAATATCATTTCCATCACCGATTATCAGCGGTATGATGTTTGATTTAGGTATTATTCCAAAACGCTTACGTAGTGCTTCAGACCGTAGCAAATTTATAAATTAATTGAAGCTTTTTATACGGTATTTCGGCGCTATTACCCGTTCTTTACGTGATTACTTTATTGCAGAAAACCTTGGTGTGCGTAAAAGTTTTCCAAGATATGGAAAGTGCGTTACGAAACCGCCATGACCCTTTGAAGCAATTAAAGTCACCCAATCTGACCGCGATTTATTCAAACATTTAATCACCGAAACCACTAATTATGTGCATCAGATTATATGCGTAATGCCATGAACGTCGTGGCAATATCGAAGGTTTTAGCTCTGCTCGTGATTGGTATAAAGCAAAAGCTGACAAGAATTATCACAGCATCGCTTAATTGATCAAGCCGTGAGCTGCAGAATTGGCAGAAAATGAACGTACTTTGTAGCAGCGATCACCAAGTGCGGCAGACCACTCGAACTGGTGGTATTAAAATGCGTACGTCATCAAGAAAAAGTATCGCGCTCATCAAGAAGACGTGGCTGAGCTTACAGAGATTAGAAGCAAAAATGGTTGTGGAAACCGCAACCGAACAGCTAAGAAAGCCGCACAATTTCTGAGCAAACTGAACTTGAAATTGACCGTGCGTGCGCAACTTGCGGATTATCAACAAGATCAGATGCACAACAAAACCCGTGCATTGCAATACATCAAGCAATTGCCGCGCTTGAAAAGCGAAAACCTATGTGGTTTAGCGGATTTAAGCGTGAAAAATGCGAAGATTATCAAGCAAGTTTGCTGCTCCATGCAGAAAAGTCCGACCGAGCAAGTGCTTGAGCTGAGACATAAAATGTCTATTTCGAAGCGGCTAAAATCACAATTTGATAAAGCCTATCGTTAGTACAAAAATTGCTGGTGATATGCCGCGTTCACGCTTGGGAAAAGTGCTAAAGAATTATTACGTGAATATCAACACAAAAATCTGGGCACAACAGCCTCAATTACGCGCGATACATGAGTTAGAACAGCGCTGTGCTCAACAACAAATGCAGGATTTAAATTATTAGCTGATCTTTTAATCAGCGTGCTGTTATCTTTTAGAAACCGCTGATGAAACCTGAAAGCACACCACGCTGAACAAGAAGAACTTCCATTGAAAGTTTGAATGAAGAACTTGCTGAGTGCAAGTAAGCCGTTCAACCTTAGCGTCCACGTGAAAGTCTGACCGCACTTTACGAAGAAAATGCCTCGTAAACGCACCGGCTTGGTTAACTGCTCAAGCTTTCGCCGTACGCTTACAGACGAGCGCGGTGAAACATTTCGAGCGTTACATGAATGCGATCCATTTATGCAATCACAATTGGTGAAAAGAACGTGAGCTGACTATTCAACGTGACAATTTGGAGAAAGCAACGTCAACAATTAGATGAGCAAATTTCTCGTCTAAGCCACGACCAGATGGTTCTGAAAGATGCTCGCTTAGATGACCTGTGCTGAACGCTTTTGGCGGTGTTATTGCTTTCGACTGGGTGTATGATGATGTTCCAATCGAAGATGCACCTATGTTTCTCTCAGCACTTTATGGTCCTGCTCGATCACGCTATTGTTGTGCGTGATCTCAACACGGTACGCGAACAATTAGCCAATTTAGAAAGACTGATCCAGACAGATTTATATTTAATCGAAGGTGATCCAAATACGCTTTGATGACAGCGTACTTTCAGCCCAAGAGGCTTGAAATGGGCGTTATGGTAAGTGTCTCGAATAAGTGAATTGCGTTATTCGTAAATCTGCAAATTCCCGCTATTTCGGCCGTGCTGCTCCGTGATATTTCACGGAAGAATTACAAGCTAAACGTGATGAGATTGCGGAAAGAATACGCACAAATCGCCTTTGATGTACAAAATGTCGGCGTTTACACGAACACGCTGATCGGTTTGGTGGCTTGCATCAGCGCTTGCGTTCAACCAAACCCTGAAGAATGGCGGAAAGTCAATCAGACGCAATGCAAATGGGTGATCGCGAAGCTCAGTCATCTCAAGCACAGAACAACAGATTGCATTAAATTGGATAATGCCAAAGAGTGCATCGTTCAGAATGAGTTAATGCCGCGAGCTTAACTTTGCTTGCTGACGAAGAATTGGCTTGATCGCATTGAAGAATGCTCGTGGAACACCAGACATCGCAAGAGCAAAAGATGAAAAGCTTCATTTCAGTCCAACATGTGCGCTGCGTTGTCGCAATTAGAGCCGATTGCCAAATACTCTTTACAAAGCGATCCAGAAAACTATGAGCGGCTAAAAGCTGCTGGCCATCGCTTACGAACGTCAAAAGCAAGTACAGCAACGTGTATTTGCTTTGGCAGGATGTGGTGCAACGTAAAAATCGCCCAGCTGTGAAGATGTACAGAGGCAAGCAAAACATCAGAAGCTTACGAGCAACTGCGTCAACGTTTTGGAACGATACGTCACAACGTGATGCTCAACGTGAACAATTACGTCAAAAAGCAAAGCGTTGCACAATAAGCAACGAGTATTTATCCAACTGCAAAGTTTCTTATAGTGACAGTAAAGAATCAATTGTTAAAAGAATTAATTGCTGAGATTGGTGAGTGGGCGTGCGTGCTGATGAAGGGGCAGAAGAACGTGCGAGATCGCCGGTGACGTGGTATCAACAACTCGTCAACGAGTCGTCGGCGTCGTTCTTATGTTGAAAACAATTAACGCTTATCGAAAGCGGCAGGAGAACTTAAATAAACTGGCCCGTATTCGCAAAGTGGTGATTACACTCGGCGTGAATTGAGACTGCAGCTGCGAAAGTCGGCTGGTGCGTGGTTCTCCGCTGCTTTATCTCGGCGATTCCGATGTGGAAAACGACTCCAACTCGCCGTGTTAGACTTATTGTACTCGCTGATGAACTACGTTCAATGTCGGATAAAGCGCCATTAGGTGCACTAAGTAGCGCGGTGGCATGATAATGAGCCTCTACGCGTATGCCGCGTATTTCCTACGAAGACAGCGCAAGCGGAAAATAGTTCGCTTTCGGCATTGCTAGTGCTCAACGTCGTGAACGTAGCCGTCAGGATATCATAAAACGGATGATCCGATTGACGCAATCGAGCAAATGGAAAGTGGGCTTAATCGTCGCTGAAGAATTGACTGGTCGCGAGAAATTGGCGATCGGTTCTTGAAAGTGTGGCGAATATTGGCGCGTAAAACCATTCAACGTGAGACAAAAACCGTATTCGCATGTTAACCGAGGTCTACAAAATATTGCCTTTCGGTCAGGTGAAATCGGTACGTTTAGTGGTCGCATTCGCGATACACGCGATGTTGCTTTGATGCGCTCGTCAGGTAAAACAGGAAGAACACCAAAGATTTATTCGAGTGATAATCGCGTACCTTCTTCTGAAGCCATTGCGAAACTTTATCAGCGATAACTTCGCGCATATTGATATGCAGGCAACGGTCATATGCACAACCACGGTGAAGAGTAGCCAGATTACCGTAAATACTACGGCTTCGAAGTTAGTATGGCGCGTGGTGCGTGATGGCTGGTTACGTGCTGAAAGTGGCGCGATTATCGACGGGTGGAAGCGATCGGTACGGGTAAGCGTCAATCCTACTAATGGTTGTGGCAAATGCTGGGAGAGGAAAACCGCCGTATTCGCGGCGAGACATCGTACCTTATGTCGTTTACTGTTCTGAGATGAAGCTGCGTTTAGATGGTAAATCCGATCTCACCTTTGTTCGAACTTTGCGAACGTTTGCATGTCTGATGACTTTATCGCTGCTCGGAGAATATCGCCTGAAAAAGGGACAGCTTATAAACTGGTGCGTAAAATCGCGCCGGCGCAAGAACAAGTTCATGTGGTTTGGTTTGCGTGCTTTGGCGCAACAGAGTGTTTTAAAGCGGTCAAAGCAATTGGCCGCTCATTGTTATTATTTTATGAGAATTTGGACGAATTATACAGCTATAAGCCATTCTATGTAGTGTCGCCATCGGTAGTTACTCAAAGTTGCGCGCAAGAAAAATACTCATTATTGAACAAGCCATTGCGTTTAACTATAGTATGTCGCCATTTCGCTAGTCTATTATTTCTTTACTCAAACCTGATTTTCAAAGGATAAATTTGACGACATCTGGCACAAAGTGATAGTAGCACCTATTTTCCTGGCGGTGGTATTTTGTTACCAGCGTATTTGATCGGCTAGGTCTAAACGCAGTTGAGATTTGCGGGTATCGTGCGTTCAGATGCAGCACGCGCTTATCGTTATTTCTACCGATTGTTGCCTATACTGTATCTTCCATGAGACATTAAGCCAGCCCAGGTAATCGTTGGCATTGTTTTGGCAGCATTCTATCGGTTTATTCTGTATCTTGGACGAAATCGAAATAGAGCAAAGTGCGGTCAGTTTTGAAAGGTATTTTGAGGCTTAATCGGTGTTTGCCTGGCTGGCACCATTGATATTTTATTCTAAACGAGTAGCCAAAAGCGAGCATTCCGTACCATCATTCATTGCTTTCTCATTAGCCGCTTGTGCCATGTTCCTGTATTTATTCCTAAAACGCACTCAGTGTGACATGATGCCAAGCTTTGCATTGGTGGAATCGTTTTAGGTGTATTGAATTTCTTTCACATCCTGTTTTTACATTGAAGCGCTCTCACCGAAAGTTTCCGGTGTCAAAACCCAACCTTAGTTTTTGCGGTGAGTGATTATCGTGTATTGTGTTTAGGCACCATCACCGGCGCATTTTCTTAAAGAAAAATCGGCAAAATCAACTGGTTTGGTGTTCTTATCAGCCTTTCAGCAATTTTCTGTTTGCTATTGAGTTTAGATAAAAATTTTGAGACTCAATTAACGCAAACAATTTTGAGTATCTACGATTACGAAAGCTTCGCATCAA
>BNJU01000393.1_pt1 | contig 22876 bp, 28 predicted proteins | sample 8539281 | NCBI WGS metagenome assembly BNJU01 (sample SAMD00202456, study PRJDB9452) | human saliva metagenome | isolation source: human saliva | place: Japan
AAAAAAAACTCTTCTTGTGCTATACTGTAATTGAGATTTTTTTAAATTTTTTTGGTGTTAGAACTGTTGCCTCAGTCCTAGCACTTTTTTTCTTTGTCGTATTCTTGGTGTGTTGCGAGAATTTTTGTAAATGATACGAAGTAGCTTATGTGCGCAAAGCAATGACGGCTTTCATCTTACTTCCTCTTTGGGAAATTTTTGCTATAAAAAGATGAAAACGCATTGTCTTTAGAGTGAGCCGCAATCAATCCCGACATGGTCAAAAGCCTGCTTGATATATCGATTTCCTTGCGTGATATGTGAGGATTTTTTTAATGCCAGCACTTTCATAAGATCCTGGGCAGAGCCCAGCCCAAGAAAGCTAAGTGTGCGTCTGATTGAAAAGCCTTCACATCTGGTCCAATCTCAGCTAAAATTGTGGCTGCACAAGTTTCACTCACACCAGGAATCATTTGAAGTAATCTATTTTTCTTCAGGGAAACTCCTTTTTCGATATAAGCTATTATTTCACTCCTTAAATTGTTCATGAGTTTTTTTGATACAATTGATATTCTTCTAGGCTTTGGTCCAAGAGAAATCGATCCTCCAGTGACAACTTCCCATTCATGGCCTCCATTAATTCTTCGGGACTTGCTTTTGACATGCTTGTGAATACAAGCTGTCACATTGTCATAATCAATGAGTTCCCCATTGATAAAGAGCGTTAAAAAGAGACTGTCCTGTCTTAGAGAAGATATCAGAAAGATAGCTGGTTAGTTTGATATTAGCACGTTGTAAGAGGTTATGAATCTCATTCTTTATTTGAGTTTGACGTTGTTTGTAAGAACGTAACCTACGAGTGAGTAAACGTAACTGCATCACTTCAGGGCTTGGAATGTAAGATGGCTCAATAAGTCCACAACGTCCGAGCTGTGCAATCCATTCGGCATCTTTCATGTCTGTTTTTTTCGACCAGGCACATTCTTAATATGTTGAGGGGTTAGCTAATATCAAATTGAGTTCTGAGTCTGAGAATATATTAAAGAGTGGTACCCAATATTGGCCAGTGCTTTCAAAAAAGACATGTGTGACGTGATTTTCCAATAACCAATCTAAGGCGTTTTGGAGAGCTATAGTTGTTGTACCAAATTTTTTCTGAATCTTTTTAGGTTTATTGCTTTCTAGTGGACCATCTAGAATACAACAAACGATAGACTTTTGGTGGACATCAATTCCACAACAAGTTTCAATCATAACTTCCATTACAAAAACCTCCTGTTAACTATTGAACAATAGAACAAGAGGCTATTAGTAATTTTATTTTCATGCTCAAGGCATATTCGAGTTATCTCATGACTCTTGTTCATCCAGTTTTTGATACAGGCTAGGCAAAGCCCTATTAAAGACAACGGATTGGTATTGTTCACCTTCATTATAAGCCGAACTTTCTTTTCTGTCATGAGTTAGCAGGCTAAGCCTGCTTAGAGTTTTTGATGGTGACATTTATGTCACTATTTTTGATTCCTTTTCAGCCTTATAATAGAGTCATCGCTAGAAAACTGTCAGGAAGGAGAAGTTAGCCATCTTAAAAGGACGATTTAACTATTTACCGGAACTTAGCCTCCTAATAGTAAGCATTGCTTATAGTATCATCCGCATCATGAATGATTTTGGAAGTATCAAAGCCCCTCTCGGTTTTTAGATATGGATATTCCTAGTGGTTCCTTACTGTTACTTATTTTACTTATTATTTTAAAAAGTGATGTAAGATAATAATTTCTTAAGTTACCTTTAAGCTTATTAAAGTATATTATAACCATCCTAATAAAGCAGCTAGCAGTAAACAAAACTTTTTCATAACAAATCTCCCCGAAGAAAGTCTAGAAATCTAGGCTTTTTTCTTCTTTTTTGAGGTTTTATTAGGATATTTTAAGAAAACACTTGAAAACCCTTCCAAAACAAGGTAATATAGTTATATAAAGATTCTATTGGACAAGCGGTCACCTTGGAGGATTAGGAAGAAGAGGTTGGGAAGCCTGTACAATCGTATCTTTTCAGTGGTCTTTGGACTGCTGTGAAAATCCCTTAGGGGATTTTTTTCTGCGATTTAAGGTTTCTTTAAGGTAGAGAGGTTATACTTTAAGTCTCCTAAATAACTTTTACTGAACCTTGTTCAGTAAGTCTCGTTGGCTTACACTTTTTGTAGAACAACGAACTTTTCTTTTTCATAATCTCCAAAAGAGCTCAACACCATGTGTTGGGTTCTTTTTTTGGTCACTAAAAAAACGCCCTTAGGCGTTTTAAATATAGCTTACATCTCGTCTGGAGCTTCAACACCGAGAAGGCGAAGGGCTTCTTTGAGGACTGTTGCTGTTGCGTAGCAAAGAGCCAAACGGCTGTCACGTTCTGGGCTTTCGTCCAAGATACGTGTGTGCGCATAGTATTTGTTGAAGGCTTGAGCCAAGCTGATAGCAAATTTAGCAACGATAGATGGTTCAAAGTTATCTGATGCACGGTTGATGATACGTGGGAAGTCTTGGATGAGTTTGATGATTTCCCAGCTTTCAACGTCGTTTAGGCTGTATGTGGCATCTGCAGATGGCGTGAAGTCAGCCTTGCGCAAGATAGATTGGATACGAGCGTGAGCATACTGTACGTAAGGTCCAGTTTCCCCCTCGAAGGATACCATGGCATCAAGGTCGAAGTCATAACCATTCATGCGGTCTGTTTTAAGGTCGTAGAACTTGATAGCTCCGACACCAACAGCGTGGGCAACAGCTTCCTTGTTAGGCAAGTTTGGATTCTTAGCTTCGATTTGAGCTTGAGCACGGTTAACAGCTTCAGCGATAGTTGGCTCAAGTAAGATAACGTTACCCTTACGAGTTGACAATTTCTTACCGTTCTTAGTTACTAGACCAAAGGCAACGTGAGTCATGTCGTCAGACCAGTCGTAACCCATTTCTTTAAGAACAGCTTTCAACTGTTTGAAGTGGGCAGATTGTTCATTACCAACCACATAGATGGCTTTTGGCAAAGTCGTAAGTACGTTTACGGTAGAGGGCAGCAGCCAAGTCACGTGTGATGTAAAGTGTTGCACCATCTGATTTTTTGATGAGGGCTGGGTGTTCGATACCGTATTTTTCAAGGTTAACCACTTGGGCACCTTGAGATTCTTGGAGAAGTCCTTTTTCTGTCAAGATGTCAACGACTTCATCCATCTTATCATTGTAGAAAGCTTCACCGTTGTAGCTATCAAATGAAACACCAAGTTCATCATAGAGACGGTTGAATTCTACTAAGCTTTCGTCACGGAACCATTGCCAGAGGGCAGTTGCTTCCTCGTCACCAGCTTCCAATTTACGGAACCATTCACGAGCTTCTTCATCTACAGATGGGTCTTCTTCAGCTTCAGCATTGATACGCACATAAAGTTGAAGGAGTTCATTGATAGGGTTGGCTTTGACAGCTTCCTCGCTACCCCATTTCTTATAGGCAACAATCAGCATACCAAACTGTTTACCCCAGTCACCCAAGTGATTGATGCGGACTGGTTTGTAGCCTTGTTTAGCTACGATGTTGGCAAGAGCGTCAGCGATAACTGTTGAACGCAAGTGACCGATAGAGAAAGGTTTAGCGATGTTAGGACTAGACATATCAAAGGCAATGTTACGTCCGTGACCGATGTTTTGGTCAGCGTAGTGGCTGCCTTGAGCGATGACTTGTCCAAGAACGTCCGCTGAGATTTTTGATTTATCAAGGAAGAAGTTGATGTAAGGACCAACAGCTTCAACTTTTTCAAAGTTTGAGGCATCGAATTTTTTCAGCGATGTCTGCTGCAATCATTTGAGGGAGCCTTACGCAAGACTTTAGCCAATGAGAAGGCAGGGAAAGGCGAGGTCTCCCCATGTCAGCATTTTTAGGGGTTTCAAGCAGATTTTGAATGTTTTCTTGTTCCAATTCAGGAACAACTTTGGCAATTTCTGCTGCAATGAGTTCTTTAGTATTCATAGGTACTCCATTTCAAATCTTGTCATTCATACCTATTTTACCATTATTTTAGTTAATAGGGTAGGGACAAGAAAGCATCTATTAGGAAGTATTCCATGAAAAAATACAAAAATTCTGTTATAATATGCAAAGAATATACATAAAAAGAGGAAAGATAATGAAGAGATCGTCAAGCTGTTATCAAACAGATGATTTCAAGAGATAAGATTGGGACACAAGAGGAAATTAAGCAACGCCTAGAGGCGGAAGGTATCACGGTTACTCAGGCTACCTTGTCACGTGACTTGCGTGAGATTGGCCTCTTGAAGCTTCGTGATGAAGAAGGAAAACTCTACTATAGTTTGTCTGAGCATGTGCTTCCAAGTTTGGATCCTACGGTTAAGGACTATGTCAAATCAGTTTCCCGTGCCCAGTTTATGTTGGTCCTTCACACAGAGTTGGGTGAAGCTGATGTTTTGGCCAACCTAATTGATAGTGATGGTAATCCTGAAATTTTAGGAACCGTTGCTGGGGCAGATACTCTATTGGTAATCTGTAAGGATGCTGTGGTTGCTGAAAAATTGGAAAGCGAGTTTCACTGATGAACACTCTCATCAGGATCTCCAAAAAGCCAAAGAAGAGTTAATTGACCTCCTCAAACACCATGAGGCGGTTCTTGCTTTTCAAGAGGCTGAGAAAGCCATTGGACAGGTACCTCAAATCAGTCATCTGGCTGGACAAATGAAAGCTTATCAACAAGAAGCGGTGCTTTTTCAAAAAATCGAGAAACAACGTGCCTATGAGGAGGCAGATGAGCAGGCAGATTTGATTCAGCATGAGTTGGAAAATTTGCCTATTGTTCAGGACTACCGTCAAAAAATGCAGGATGCAAGTGACTTGATCCAATATGTGACTAAGTCTATCGAAGAAAGGATTAACGAGGAGTTAAGACATGGCTAAGGAAAAAATATCTCCAGGAATGCAGCAGTATTTGGATATCAAGGAAAATTATCCAGATGCTTTTTTGCTCTTCCGTATGGGTGATTTTTACGAATTATTTTATGATGATGCCGTTAAGGCTGCCCAGATTTTGGAAATTAGCCTAACCAGTCGTAATAAGAACGCCGATAATCCCATTCCTATGGCTGGTGTTCCTTATCATTCAGCTCAAGCCTATATTGATGTCTTGGTTGAGATGGGCTACAAGGTAGCCATTGCTGAGCAGATGGAGGATCCTAAACAGGCTGTTGGTGTGGTTAAGCGTGAGGTGGTTCAGGTTATCACGCCAGGGACAGTGGTTGACAGTTCTAAACCTGATAATGCCAACAATTTCTTGGTAGCCATTGACAAGGCTGGAAGTCGTTTTGGTCTGGCCTATATGGATGTGTCAACGGGTGAATTTTTTGCGACAGAGTTGGACGATTTCAGTTCAGTTTGTAGTGAAATTCAGAACCTTAAGGCACGTGAAGTAGTAGTTGGTTATGATTTACCTGAAGCTGATGAACAGATTTTGGTGAAGCAACTCAACCTTCTACTTTCCAAGGAAACAGAGGTTTACGATGATGTCCACTTGATTGACACTAGCTTGACAGACTTTGGAAAGCAGTGTGGCTGGGTAAACTTCTCCAGTATGTGCACCGTACTCAGATGCGCGAGCTCAGTCATTTACAAAAGGCTCAGCACTATGAGATTAAGGATTACTTGCAGATGTCCTATGCGACCAAGTCAAGTTTGGATTTGTTGGAAAATGCTAGAACGGGCAAGAAACACGGTTCTCTTTTCTGGCTCTTGGATGAAACCAAGACAGCTATGGGAATGCGTCTCTTGCGCACTTGGATTGATCGTCCTTTAGTGAATCAGGCTGCAATCATGGAGCGCCAGAATATTATCCAAGTTTTCTTGGACAATTTCTTCGAGCGTAGTGACCTGACTGAGAGTCTTAAAAGGGTGTTTACGATATTGAGCGCCTGGCCAGTCGTGTTTCCTTTGGCAAAGGCTAATCCTAAAAGATTTGATTCAACTAGGTCATACCTTAGCTCAGGTTCCAGTTATTAAGGCGATTTTGGAGTCTTTTGATGATGAGGCCTTGTCACGTCTTTTACAAGAATTGGATGCTCTGCCAGAATTAGAAAGTCTGATTCGGTCAGCTATTGATCCCGATGCTCCTGCAACCATTACAGAAGGTGGCATTATCCGTGCTGGTTTTGATGAGACCTTGGACAAGTATCGCAAGGTGATGAGTGAGGGACGTCATGGATTGCGGATATCGAAGCCAAGGAACGTGAAGCGTCTGGTATTACAACACTAAAAATTGATTATAACCGTAAAGATGGTTATTACTTCCATGTGACCAACTCTAACCTTAGCTTGGTTCCTGACCATTTTCTTCCGCAAGGCAACCCTGAAAAAAATTCAGAGCGCTTTTGGAACTGCTGAGTTGGCTAAGATTGAAGGTGAAATGCTTGAGGCACGTGAAAAAGTCATCAACGCTAGAGTATGATATTTTCATGCGTGTCCGTGAGCAGGTTGAACGCTATATTGACCGTTTGCAATCTTTGGCTAAGGCCATTGCGACAGTCGATGTGCTTCAGAGTTTGGCAGTTACAGCAGAGACTAATCATTATGTTCGTCCTGTGTTCAATGATGAGCATCGTATCGTTATTGATCAAGGCCGTCATGCGGTGGTTGAGAAGGTTATGGGCGTTCAGGAATACATTCCAAACACGATTACCTTTGACAGTCAGACCAATGTTCAGCTCATCACAGGACCAAATATGAGTGGTAAATCTACCTATATGCGTCAGTTGGCCTTGTCAGTCGTTATGGCTCAGATGGGGGCTTACGTGCCAGCAGATAGTATTGATTTGCCAGTTTTTGACGCTATCTATACACGTATTGGTGCTGCAGATGATCTGATTTCAGGTCAGTCGACCTTCATGGTTGAGATGATGGAGGCTAATCAGGCCATTAAGCGCGCGACACCCTAATTCCTTGATTATTTTTTTGATGAGTTGGGGACGTGGGACAGCCACCTATGATGGTATGGCTCTGGCCCAGTCTATCATTGAGTTTATTCATGACAAGGTGGGGGCTAAAACCATGTTTGCTACCCATTATCATGAGTTGACAGCCCTGTCAAATACTTTGACACACCTTGTCAACGTTCATGTGGCGACACTTGAAAAGGACGGAGAGGTGACTTTCCTTCACAAGATTGTCGATGGCCCAGCCGATAAATCTTATGGTATTCATGTAGCTAAGATTGCAGGTTTACCAGCAGATTTACTGGAACGTGCTGACACCATCTTGACACAATTAGAGGGCGAGACAGTTACCATCCAACCTCAGGAAAAGGTATCGCCTCAAGAGAAGCCTGCCACTGAAACGCATATCAACGAGCAAATCTCTCTTTGATGATTTTTACTGAAAATCCAGTTCTTCAAGAGTTACGTGATTTGGATATTTACAATATGACACCGATGCAGGTCATGATGGCTGTAGCAGATTTAAAACAGAAACTATAAAAGAAGCTTGTCATTGACAGGCTTCTTGTCTTTTATAGGTGTTTCAATTCTTGGTTGAGTTGTTCAATATCCTTTTTCATTTTCCAATAAGAGAAGACCCAAACGAGGAGATAGATAAAGCTGAATTCAATGACTAGCTCCAAGTAGAAAGTTAAACGTAGAGGGAACCATCCGCTGAGGGTAGCTAGTGGAATGAAACCTAGACAGGTCAAGGCGTAGTGAGTGAGGGTTGCACGAAGCAAACTCCATTCAGCCTTACGGAAAATATAACTAGCGACTTCAAAGAGGATACCGATAGCAAAACCAAGTGATGAGGCAGTAGGCCAATACCATAGATCCGTGAACCTGATGTGACGTCATCCATTGTCCAATGGCTGAGTGAGGATTTAGAGGCATGTAGCTTGGTGCCCAGATAAGAGACATAATCATGGATACGGCAAGTCCGATAAGGATGCCCTTTGTGCCTGATTTAAAAAGTTGCTTTTTCATTGTAATTTCTCCTTTATTGCTTTGAGGTAACGGCGTGATGAGTAGGTGGTTTCCTTGTTTTTAAGGTGAATTTCAACGAGGCCGTTAGGAGTAATGTTGAAGTGTTCAATTTCTTTGAGGTTGACAATCTCTGATTGTGAGATTTTGATAAAGTAAGATGGCAGTTTTTCTAAAACTTGATAGAGACGTAAGCCTAAGTGGTACTCTCCTTGAATAGTTTCAGCTAGAACTTGACGATTTTCGATGTAAATTCTGGAAATAGCATTAGACTCGATGAGATAGGTTTCGCCATCTTTTTTTCCTTTGAGTCGTTGGTTATCATCCAAAGATTCGACAAACTCGACCACTTGCTGAATCTTGGGCGTTCGACTAGGTGCTTGAATCTGCAACGTTTCTTCTTGAAATACCGAGTCAATCTGAACTTTTAGTTTCATAACTATCCTTTCTTATTTGTAATTGAGGAGGCCTCCTCCCTTTCACACCTTTATTAAACACTATTTACTAGCCCACAGCAATAGCGTTTGTCTATGTGGTCCTATATGGTGTCTAAGTGGTTGAAAATATTTTCGAAAACCCCTATACTTAATGAAAACGTACTGACGAGGTAATCACATGAAATCTATAATGAAATGGCTAGCAGGAATTTTTCTTGCCTGCAGTCTGATTTTGAGCTTTTTTACACCTTTTGAAAAGGCACTAACACTGAACTTGCTTTTGCTTTATTTCTTTGTTAAGCAGTTTATGGATTCGACAAGCTCACCCAAAACCTACCAATGGATTTTCCAAGTCATCTACCTCTTGATTTTTTCTGGGCTCATTTGGTTCAACCTTCGTCATGGGGATATGATTGTTATAGCCACAGCCTTATCTTGGCTAACAGTTGTGTGTGAGTTATGGCTTTATAGGAAGCATTAGTAACAGTTAGAAACAATGATCTCTCAACCTTTTAGAAGGGAAAATAATAATTATGCCAAAAAAATCATCGAATTGCCTGAGGTGTTAGCCAACCAGATTGCTGCTGGTGAGGTCGTAGAGCGTCCCAGCCAGTGTTGTTAAAGAGTTGGTGGAAAATGCTATTGATGCAGGCAGCACCCAGATTACCATTGAAGTTGAAGAATCAGGCCTCTCAAAAAAATTCAAATCACAGACAATGGCGAAGGAATGGCTCAAGCTGATGTGGCCATGAGTTTGCGCCGTCATGCAACAAGTAAAAATCAAAAAAATCAAGGAGATCTCTTTCGTATTCGAACCCTTGGTTTTCGAGGTGAGGCCCTCCCATCAATAGCTTCTATCAGTCACTTAACTATTGTGACAGCAGCGGATGGAGAAGCCTATGGGACTAAACTGGTTGCTAAAGGTGGAGAAATTGAGAGTCAGGATCCTATTTCAACACCGGTTGGAACAAAGATTACCGTTGAAAAATCTGTTTTTATAACACCCCAGCTCGTCTCAAGTATATGAAGAGTTTACAGGCTGAGTTGGCTCATATTGTCGATGTTGTCAATCGTCTGAGTCTAGCTCATCCCGAGGTTGCCTTTACCTTACTTAATGATGGTCGTCAGTTGACACAGACATCAGGTACTGGAGACCTCCGTCAAGCTATTGCTGGTATTTATGGTTTGACAACGGCTAAAAAAATGGTGGAAATTTCAAATTCTGATCTTGATTTTGAAGTTTCTGGATATGTTAGTCTCCTGAGTTGACCCGTGCGAATCGTAACTACATCACGATTCTCATTAACGGACGTTATATTAAAAACTTCCTGCTTAACCGTGCTATTTTTGATGGTTATGGTTCTAAACTCATGGTAGGACGCTTCCCTATTGCGGTTATTGATATTCAGATTGATCCTTATTTGGCTGATGTCAATGTTCACCCAACCAAGCAGGAAGTACGTATTTCTAAAGAAAAAGAGCTCATGGCCCTTATCAGCTCTGCCATTGCTCAAAGCCTCAGAGAGCAGGATTTGATTCCTGATGCCCTTGAAAATCTAGCCAAGTCTAGTACCAGAGGTGCAGCTAAGCCAGTTCAAACCAGTCTTCCACTCAAACAAACCAATCTTTACTATGATAGCAGTCGTAATGATTTCTTTGTCAAACCAGAGACAGTCCAAGAAGATATCAAACCTCTTGTATCAGAGTCAGAGTCTCCAGTTTCATCGGTAGAAAATAAACCGCAACCTTCTGTTAAACAGGCACAACGTTCAGTAGATGAAGGTGATAGCGAACACGAAAAACTTGATTATAAAAACAAGTCGAAAATGAAGCGCATGCTTGAAAATCTGGATAATGAGGAAACATCAACCTTCCCTGAATTAGAGTTTTTTGGTCAAATGCATGGAACCTATCTCTTTGCGCAAGGACAAGGTGGACTTTACATCATTGACCAACATGCTGCTCAAGAACGTGTCAAGTATGAGTACTATCGTGAAAAGATCGGTGAGGTTGACAGCAGTTTACAACAGCTCTTTGGTTCCCTATCTCTTTGAATTTTCAGGTTCAGATTACATCAGTTTACAAGAAAAAATGCCCCTTCTGAACCAGGTTGGTATCTATTTAGAGCCTTATGGGAATAATACCTTCATTCTTCGTGAACATCCTATCTGGATGAAGGAAGAAGAGATTGAATCAGCAGTCTATGAAATGTGTGACATGCTTCTTTTGACGAATGAAGTGTCTGTTAAGACCTACCGTGCTGAGTTGGCCATCATGATGAGTTGTAAACGTTCAATCAAGGCTAATCATGCACTTGATGATTACTCTGCGCGTGACCTCCTAGTACAGCTTGCACAGTGTAAAAATCCCTACAATTGCCCTCACGGACGTCCAGTACTTGTCAACTTTACCAAGTCTGATATGGAAAAAATGTTCCGTCGTATCCAAGAAAATCATACGAGTCTACGTGACCTAGGGAAGTATTAAAACTTTTTTTGGTCTTGCTTTACGAATAGGAATGTTAGATTTATAATAGTGGTGAAGACAAGGGATCTTCTAATGTTTTAGCACATCATTGTAGGATGATTGACTGATTTTTAAGTTAGGAGGTATAGTGATGAGACACCTAACAAAAACTAATAAACACTTTTTACTTGTTGGCTTAACATTTTTAGCGACTAGCTTGATTTTCTATATTTTGGCCTGGTTAGGTCAACCAAGTTTGGAGAATATTCTCGTAAATGTTTCTAGCATTGCCTTTACTTTAGGCGTTGTAACATATATTCTATTAGGTCTAAAGATGATTACAGATACTTTAAAGACGAGTAGTCATCCTTAAAATAGAGCAAACAGAATCCACTTTCGAGTGGATTTTTTGTTACAATAGTACAGCAGTGCTTGAGATGACAAATAAACATTCAAGGCAATTATCTTACGAGTATAAAATGATAAAGCAAACCATTGAAGAAACGAACGAGAAAGGAAATCACACGCTATGTATGATTACATCAAGGGAACTCTAGTGAAAATTACCGCCAAGTATATTGTTATAGAAGCAAACGGCTTAGGTTATATTGTCACTGTAGCGAATCCATATAGTTTTTCTGACCAAATGAATCAGACTATCCAAGTCTATCTTCATCAGGTTATTAGAGATGATGCCCACCTTCTTTTTGGTTTTCATACTGAAGATGAAAAAGAGGTCTTCCTTAAAGCTTATTTCAGTTTCTGGAATAGGTCCGACGACTGCTCTAGCCATTGTTGCTGTAGATGATAATCAAGGCTTGGTGGCTGCCGTTGATAATAGTGACATCAAATACTTGATGAAGTTTCCAAAGATTGGTAAAAAGACAGCTCAACAAATGGTTTCTGGACTTGGCAGGAAATTTGCAGAGCTACCAACAGAAACGACCAAGACGACACCAAGTCAACCTGAAGGGAATTATCAATTGGATGAGGCTATGGAAGCCTTGCTTGCTCTTGGTTATAAAGCCGCAGAACTTAAGAAAATCAAAGCCTTCTTCGAAGGTACTAATGAAACGGCAGAGCAATACATTAAATCAGCTCTTAAAGATGTTGATGAAATGAGGGTAAGCAATGGTCAATCGTTGTCGTTGGGTTCCAACAAACAATAAATTATATTGTGATTATCATGACAAGGAGTGGGGAAAGCCTATTGGTGACGACCAAAAACTTTTTGAGCTGCTTTGCTTAGAAAGTTATCAGTCAGGGCTTTCTTGGTTAACCGTTTTAAATAAAAGACAGGCCTTTAATCGTGTTTTTCATGATTATGATATTGAGCGTGTTGCCCGGCTTAGTCTAAGTGAACTTGAAGATGCGCTTCAAAATCCAGACATCATTAGGCACAAACTTAAGCTAGAAGCAACCGTAAATAATGCCAAACAAGTACTAAAAATCCAAGATGAATTTGGCTCCTTGTCCCATTATTTTTGGCATTTCTTTGACGGAAAGCCCTTGATAAATAATGTTCCCACATATAAGGACGTCCCATCATCAACTGACTTATCCCAACAGATTGCCAAAAATCTAAAAAAGAGAGGGTTCAAATTTTTAGGACCGACTACTATATATTCATTTTTACAAGCCGCAGGATTTGTGAATGATCATGAAAACAACTGTGACTTCAAATAAATGAGTAGATTTGATTGACAAGACGAGAAAAAAACATGTTAGTTTATAAAGCGAACATGTTTTTTTGAGATTATTTTACGAATAGTAATACAGGTGAACCAATGAAAGCTGAATTGATTGCAGTAGGAACTGAAATCCTAACCGGGCAAATCACCAATACCAATGCCCAATTTTTTTATCTGAGAAACTAGCTGAACTAGGAATTGACGTGTATTTTTCACACAGCAGTAGGAGATAATGAAAACCGCCTACTTTCAGTTCTTGATCAAGCCAGTCAGCGTAGTGATTTAGTCATACTTTGTGGTGGACTTGGCCCTACTGAGGACGACCTAACCAAGCAAACACTGGCTAAGTTCTTAGGGAAAAGAACTCGTTTTTTTGATGAGGAAGCTAGTAAAAAAACTGGATAGTTTCTTTGCTACTCGTCCTAAACACACACGAACGCCTAATAATGAACGTCAAGCACAAATTGTTGAGGGGCTATTCCCTTGCAAAACCCGACAGGTCTTGCAGTTGGAGGCATCATTACTGCTCAAGGGGTGACCTATGTAGTCTTACCTGGTCCACCAAGTGAACTCAAACCTATGGTGAATCAAGAACTTATTCCAGCTCTTACAGAGAATCACTCAAGTCTTTATTCGAGAGTCCTAAGATTCTTTGGCGTTGGAGAAAGTCAATTAGTGACTATTCTGAAGGAGTTTTATTGTTAACCAAACGGATCCAACCATAGCTCCATACGCTAAAGTGGGGGAAGTAACACTTCGCTTGTCAACAAAGGCTTCTTCGCAAGAAGAAGCAGATCAAAAACTAGATGTTTTAGAGAAAACAAATTCGTTCGACTAAAACTCTAGATGGAAAAATCCTTATCTGATTTCATTTATGGATATGGAGAGTCTAATAGTTTAGCCTTTGAAGCTTTTCGCTTTGCTTAAGCACCATGGCAAGACTATCACTGCAGCTGAAAAGCCCTAACAGCAGGTTTATTTCAGGCTAGTATTGCTGATTTTTTTCAGGGGCCTCACAAGTATTTAAAAGGTGGATTTGTTACTTATAGCATTGAAGAAAAAAAGCTAAAATGTTGGATATTCCTTGTCGCAACTAGAAGAACATGGTGTTGTCAGTCATTTTACTGCAGAAAAAAATGGCTGAAGGTGCTCGAGCTAAAACAGATAGCGATTATGGAATTGCACTTACCGGTGTAGCTGGACCAGATTCATTAGAAGGACACCCAGCAGGTACGGTATTTATTGGTATTGCTGATAGGAATCAAGTAAGGTCAATCAAGGTTGTTATAGGTGGAAGAAGTCGTTCTGATGTTAGATATATTAGTACCCTCTATGCCTTTAACCTAGTTCGCCAAGCTTTTATTACAAGAAGACAACTTGATTTAAGTTTGTCTTTAACTATAGAAAGAAGAGGAAAATAAGTGGCTAAGAAAACAAAGAAAACAGAAGAAATTACAAAGAAATTTGGAGATGAGCGTCGTAAAGCACTTGATGATGCTTTGAAGAATATTGAAAAAGATTTTGGTAAAGGTGCAGTGATGCGTCTTGGTGAGCGTGCAGAGCAGAAAGTTCAAGTTATGAGTTCAGGCTCGCTGGCTTTGGATATTGCTCTTGGTGCAGGTGGTTATCCTAAAGGTCGTATTATCGAAATTTACGGACCAGAATCATCAGGTAAAACAACTGTAGCCCTCCATGCTGTTGCTCAGACACAAAAAGAAGGCGGAATTGCTGCCTTTATCGATGCAGAGCATGCCCTTGACCCTGCTTATGCGGCAGCCCTAGGTGTTAATATTGATGAGCTTCTTTTGTCACAACCTGATTCAGGTGAACAAGGTCTCGAAATTGCCGGTAAGCTGATTGACTCTGGTGCAGTTGATTTGGTTGTTGTTGACTCAGTTGCAGCTTTGGTACCTCGTGCAGAAATTGATGGAGATATTGGTGACAGCCATGTCGGACTTCAAGCGCGTATGATGAGTCAAGCCATGCGTAAGCTTTCTGCTTCTATCAACAAAACAAAAACAATTGCTATCTTCATTAACCAATTGCGTGAAAAAGTTGGTATTATGTTTGGTAATCCAGAAACAACCCCTGGTGGACGTGCTCTAAAATTCTATGCATCAGTACGTCTTGATGTACGTGGAAATACGCAAATCAAAGGGACTGGTGATAAAAAAGACCAAAATGTTGGTAAGGAAACTAAAATTAAGGTTGTTAAAAACAAGGTTGCTCCACCATTTAAAGAAGCCTTTGTTGAAATTATGTATGGTGAAGGGATTTCACAAACAGGTGAGCTTGTAAAAATCGCTAGTGACTTAGGCATTATTCAAAAAGCTGGAGCGTGGTTCTCATACAATGGAGAGAAGATTGGTCAAGGATCTGAAAATGCTAAAAAATATTTGGCAGATCATCCAGAAATTTTTGAAGAAATTGATCATAAAGTACGTGTACACTATGGTTTGATTGAACCAGATGAAGAGGATATTGTTGAAGAAGCACAAGTTGAAGAAACATCTGATGAACTTGTTTTAGACCTAGATTCAACCATTGAAATTGAAGAATAAGTGTAAAAGAGCCGACGAGCTCTTTTTTTCTGTTTTAATCTCTTGAATATACAATATAAGTGCACAATAAAAACTCATAAGATTTTCTAGTAAAATAGAATTGAACGAACTAGTTACGAAAGGAAATCTTATGAGCTACCATCATTTTACCATAGACGAGCGTGAAAGTATTCTCATTTACCGTACGCAAGGCCTAAATTTTTCTCAAATTGCTAAGTTACTTCATCGTCATCCATCTAGTATTAGTCGTGAGTGGAAGCGGCATCTAAAAGAAGGAAGCTATTCTCCAAGTCATGCACAGGAATCTTACCATATGGCTAAATCACACTGTGGACGAAAACGTATGCTTGAAATAGATCACAATTTAAGCAATACCGTCAAACATCTATTTCTCAATTACCAATGGTCTCCTGAAGAAATAGAAGGTCGGTTGCGAATAGAGTATGGAAAAACTGTTATTAGTTATCAAACAATCTATAGAGCCATTTACAGAGGTCATTTTGATGATAACTCACTATCTCATGGTGCTCGTGGTGTCATTCGTAAACTTCGTCATCGTGGGAAAACACGTCATACTAAAGGTCATGTTGAAAATAGAGGGAAAATATCCATTTCTCATACAATTCACGAAAGACCAGAAGAAGCTAATAATCGAACTAGAATAGGAGATTGGGAAGCCGATACTGTTGCAGGTAAAACTGGAAAAGCTTGTTTAGTTACTCTAACAGACCGTTATTCTCGTTTTCTAAAAATCAAAAAGGTAGCTGTTAAGAAAAGCAAGTTGGTAATAGAAGCTATGGTAAAAATGTTAGAACCCTTGACGAAGTATACAGTAACTCCTGATAGAGGGAAAGAATTCACGTATCATCAGAAATTGAGTGATCAATTGAACATTGAAGTCTATTTTCCTGACCCTCATGCTCCATGGCAACGAGGAACCAATGAGAACACGAATGGATTACTTAGAGAATATTTTCCAAAGGGTAGTGATCTAACATTGGTTGATGATCAGACTATTCAGCTATGGGAGAACAAACTTAATAATAGGCCACGAAAATGTCTTAACTGGAAAACACCTTATGAAGTATTCTATGGGGAAAGTATGCACTTAATTTGACAATTCAAGCTAAATAAAAAACGGTCTATGGTAATTGAAAAAAGTCACCAAGATTCAAAATAGGTCGCTAGACCGATTTCTTAAATCAAGGACAGTGATAAGATAATAGTATCATGTGACAGAAAGAGAGAATTAACATGATTAAGATTTATACAATCTCAAGTTGTACAAGTTGTAAAAAAGCAAAAACATGGTTGAACAACCATCAACTTCCTTATAAAGAACAAAACCTTGGTAAAGAACCACTTACAAAAGAAGAAATCTTAAACATCCTATCAAAAACAGAGAATGGTGTTGAGAGTATTGTTTCATCAAAAAATCGCTATGCTAAAGCTCTAAATTGTGATATCGACGAGCTCAGTGTCAGTGAGGTGATTGATTTGATTCAAGAAAACCCAAGAATCTTGAAGAGTCCAATCTTAATTGATGATAAGAGATTGCAAGTGGGTTATAAGGAAGATGATATCCGTGCTTTCTTACCACGTTCAATACGAAATGTCGAAAATTCACAAGCACGCATGCGCGCAGCTCTATAAAAAAGTAAAAAAGGAGATACTTGCGATCTTCTTTTTACGTTTACTCTGGCATAGAAAATAAGTATTGACATTAGTTCGCAAACTTGATAGACTAATAAAGTCTTAAGGAAATTGTGGGGTAGCTGAGATTCGAACCAACGCATGAGGGAGTCAAAGTCCTCGTGCCTTTTACCGAAGCTTGGCTACAGGCAAAAATATAAGCGTGACGAGGGGAACGAACTGAATGCCAGAGCCACACTCTGATGTGTTAACCACTTCACCACATTCGCCACTTTACTAACACGGGCAGTAGGAATTGAACCCACACTGAAGGTTTTGGAGACCTTAGTTCTACCTTTAAACTATGCCCGTAACTATGGAAGGGGAAGGATTCGAACCCCCGAACCCGAAGGAGCGATTTACAGTCCACGCGTTTACTCTTCGCCACCCTTCCAAAATATAAACAATGGCGCGAGACGGAATCGAACCGCCGACACATGAGCTCAATCCATTGCTCTACCAACTCGAGCTACCGAGCCATGTGCGGGAGCAGGATTTGAACCCACGACCTCGGTTATCGAGCCCGACGAGCTACCTAGCTGCTCCATCCCGCGTTATACAGGGAGGATGGGATTCGAACCCACGCACGCTTTTACACGCCTGACGGTTTTCAAGACCGTTCCCTTCAGCCGGACTTGGGTAATCCTCCATAAAAACATAGTCCGTACGGGATTCGAACCCGTGTTACCGCCGTGAAAAGGCGGTGTCTTAACTTCGACCAACGGACCATATAATGGGCACGAGTGGGAATCGAACCACCGACCTCACGCTTATCAGGCGTGCGCTTCAACCATCTGAGCGCTACGCGCCCAAGCTAAATGCTTGGTTATTTGTTTCAAACAAAGCGGGTGACGAGAATCGAACTCGCGACAACAGCTTGGAAGGCTGTAGTTTTTACCACTAAACCACACCCGCTTAATGGGAGTTAATCGGATCGAACCGCTGACCCTCTGCTTGTAAGGCAGATGCCTCCCAGCTGAGCTAAACTCCCCTGCGCTAAGCGACTACCGTATCTAACAGGGGCAAACCCCCAACCACATCAGGCGTACTAGGGCTTAACTTCTGTGTTCGGCATGGGAACAGGTGTATCTCCTAGGCTATCGTCACTAACTCTGAGTATTCTCAACTCAAAAATTGAATATCTCATACTGTGTATCAAGAAACCAAATCGTTGTCAATATGTCTCAAGTTACTTTCTTTTGGATAAGTCCTCGAGCTATTAGTATTAGTCTCAGCATGTGTCACCACACTTCCACTTCCAACCCATCAACCTGATCATCTCTCAGGGCTCTTACCGATATAAAATCATGGGAAAATCTCATCTTGAGGTGGGTTTCACACTCGATGCTTTTCAGCGTTTATCCCCTTCCAGTTACTACTCAGCGATGCTCTTTGAGCAGAACAACCGGTACACCATGTAAGTCCACCTGGTCCTCTCTACTAGGAGCAGATCCTCTCAACCTTTCACGCCTGCGACGGATTAGACCAACGTCTCACGACGTTCTGAACCCAGCTCGCGCTGCTTTAATGGGCGAACAGCCCAACCCTTGGGACCGACTACAGCCCCAGGATGCGACTGAGCCGACATCGAGGTGCCAAACCCTCGTCGATGTGAACTCTTGGGGAGATAAGCTTGTTATCCCCTAGGGTAGCTTTTATCCGTTGAGCGATGGTCTTCCACGTGGAACCACCGGATCACTAAGCCCGACTTCGTCCCTGCTCGAGTTGTATGCCTCGCAGTCAAGCTCCCCCTATACCTTACACTCTTGCGAATGATTTCAACCATTCTGAGGGAACCTTGGGCGCCTCCGTTACCTTTTTAGGAGGCGACCGCCCCAGTCAAACTGCCCGTCAGACACTCGTCTCCGATAGGCAACCTCATCAGCTAGAGCAGCCATAACACGCGGTAGTATCCCAATCAACGCCTCACTGAAACTGGCGTCCCGAGTGTCATAGGTCTCCACTCATCCTGTACATGGTCACAGATACTCAATATCAAACTGCAGTAAAGCTCCATGGGGTCTTTCCGTCCTGTCGCGGGTAACCTGCATCTTCACAGGTACTAAAATTTCACCGAGTCTCTCGTTGAGACAGTGCCCAAATCATTACGCTTTTCGTGCGGGTCGGAACTACCGACAAGGAATTTCACTACCTTAGGACTGTTATAGTTACAGGGCTCGCCGTTTACTGGGGCTTCAATTCATACCGCTTCGCTAAGCACCTCTTAACCTTCCAGCACCGGGCAGGCGTCACTCCCCTCATACATCATCTTACGATTTAGCAGAGAGCTGTTTTTGATAAACAGTTGCTTGGGCTTTATTCACTGCGGCTGACCATAAGTCATGCCCCTTCTCCCGGGAAGTTACGGGGCTATTTTTGCCGAGTTCCTCAACGAGAGTTTCTTCGCTCACCTGAGGCTACTCGCCCGACTACCTGTGTCGGTTTGCGGTACGGGTAGAGTATAATTAACGCTAGAAGTCTTTTCTCGCAGTGTGACATCACTAACTTCGCTACTAAACTCGCTCCCCATCACAGCTCAATGTTATAGATATAAGCATTTGACTCATATCACACCTCACTGCTTGGCCAGACACTTCCAATCGTCTGGTTTAGTTAGCCTACTGCGTCCCTCCATCACTATATACTCTAGTACAGGAATATCAACCTGTTGTCCATCGGATACACCTTTCGGTCTCTCCTTAGGTCCCGACTAACCCAGGGCGGACGAGCCTTCCCCTGGAAACCTTAGTCTTACGGTGGACAGGATTCTCACCCGTCTTCGCCACCATACCGGCATTCACTCATGCGCTCCAGCACCTCACGGTACACCTTCTCGCACATAGAACGCCTCTCCACCATCACCCATAAAGGTATCCACAGCTTTCGGTAATATGTTTTAGCCCCGGTACATTTTCGGCGCAAGGTCACTCGACTAGTGAGCTATTACGCACTCTTTGAATGAATAGCTGCTTCTATGCTAACATCCTAGTTGTCTGTGCAACCCCACATCCTTTTCCACTTAACATATATTTTGGGACCTTAGCTGGTGGTCTGGGCTGTTTCCCTTTCGACTACGGATCTTAGCACTCGCAGTCTGACTGCCGATTATATCTCGTTGGCATTCGGAGTTTATCTGATTGGTAATCCGGGATGGACCTCACCCAAACAGTGCTCTCACCTCCAAGAGACTTAACATCGACGCTAGCCCTAAAGCTATTTCGGAGAGAACCAGCTATCTCCAAGTTCGTTTGGAATTTCTCCGCTACCCACAAGTCATCCAAGCACTTTTCAACGTGCCCTGGTTCGGTCCTCCAGTGAGTTTTACCTCACCTTCAACCTGCTCATGGGTAGGTCACATGGTTTCGGGTCTACGACATGATACTAATGCGCCCTATTAAGACTCGGTTTCCCTACGGCTCCGTCTCTTCAACTTAACCCTCGCATCATCGTAACCGCCGTTCATATTCGGTTAAAGGCACGCTCACCCATTAACGGGCTCGAACTTGTAGGCACACGGTTCTGGTTCTATTTCACTCCCTCCCGGGGTGCTTTTCACCTTTCCCTCACGGTACTGGTTCACTATCGGTCACTAGAGAGTATTTAGGGTTGGGAGATGGTCCTCCCAGATTCCGACGAGATTTCTCGTGTCTCGCCGTACTCAGGATACTGCTAGGTATAAAGACTATTTCTCGAATACGAGGCTACTATTTCTTTGGCCTCACCTTCCAGGTAGTTTCTATAATCTTTGTCCACGTTGTAGTCCCATAACCCCGAAGAGTAAACCTGCGCGTCTTGCCCTCTTGCTGCTTCGCTCGCCACTAAGGCAATCGCTTTTGCTTTCTCTCCGCAGCTACTTAGATGTTTCAGTTCACTGTGTCTTCACATTACCTTAACAGTACGAGTGACAGGCATTACCTGCCGGGACTTTCCATCTGGACATTCCTGGATCATTGCTCACTTACAGCTCCCCAAAGCATTTCGTCGTTAGTCACGTCCTCATCGGCTTCTAGTGCCAAGGCATCCACCGTGCGCCCTTATTAACTTAACCTTATTTTTGTCTTTCGACCTAACTCATTAAATATTCACAGCGTTTCGGTTTATTTTCTTGTTACTATCTATATGTATTTAATTACATATGGAATTTGACATAGATATTCAATTTTCAATGGACAATACTTGAATCTTTCGATTCAATGGAGCCTAGCGGGATCGAACCGCTGACCTCCTGCGTGCAAAGCAGGCGCTCTCCCAGCTGAGCTAAGGCCCCACAAGACCTCTCAAAACTAAATAAGAAACCCGGGCACATTCCGTTTTTCCTCAGAAAGGGAGGTGATCCAGCCGCACCTTCCGATACGGCTACCTTGTTACGACTTCACCCCAATCATCTATCCCACCTTAGGCGGCTGGCTCCAAAAGGTTACCTCACCGACTTCGGGTGTTACAAACTCTCGTGGTGTGACGGGCGGTGTGTACAAGGCCCGGGAACGTATTCACCGCGGCGTGCTGATCCGCGATTACTAGTGATTCCGACTTCATGTAGGCGAGTTGCAGCCTACAATCCGAACTGAGATTGGCTTTTAGAGATTAGCTTGCCGTCACCGACTCGCAACTCGTTGTACCAACCATTGTAGCACGTGTGTAGCCCAGGTCATAAGGGGCATGATGATTTGACGTCATCCCCACCTTCCTCCGGTTTATTACCGGCAGTCTCGCTAGAGTGCCCAACTGAATGATGGCAACTAACAATAGGGGTTGCGCTCGTTGCGGGACTTAACCCAACATCTCACGACACGAGCTGACGACAACCATGCACCACCTGTCACCGATGTACCGAAGTAACTTTCTATCTCTAGAAATAGCATCGGGATGTCAAGACCTGGTAAGGTTCTTCGCGTTGCTTCGAATTAAACCACATGCTCCACCGCTTGTGCGGGCCCCCGTCAATTCCTTTGAGTTTCAACCTTGCGGTCGTACTCCCCAGGCGGAGTGCTTAATGCGTTAGCTGCGGCACTGAATCCCGGAAAGGATCCAACACCTAGCACTCATCGTTTACGGCGTGGACTACCAGGGTATCTAATCCTGTTCGCTCCCCACGCTTTCGAGCCTCAGCGTCAGTTACAGACCAGAGAGCTGCTTTTCGCCACCGCGTTCCTCCATATATCTACGCATTTCACCGCCACATGGAATTCCACTCTCCTTCTGCACTCAAGTTTGACAGTTTGCAAGCGAACTATGGCTGAGCCACAGCCTTTAACTTCAGACTTATCAAACCGCCTGCGCTCGCTTTACGCCCAATAAATCCGGACAACGCTCGGGACCTACGTATTACCGCGGCTGCTGGCACGTAGTTAGCCGTCCCTTTCTGGTAAGCTACCGTCACAGTGTGAACTTTCCACTCTCACACTCGTTCTGACTTACAACAGAGCTTTTTACGATCCGAAAACCTTCTTCACTCACGCCGCGGCGTTGCTCGGTCAGGCGTGCCCCCATTGCCGAAGATTCCCACTGCTGCCTCCTCGTAGGAGTCTCGGGCCGTCTCAGTCCCAGTGTGGCTGATCACCTCTCAGGTCGGCTATGTATCGTCGCCTCAGGTGAGCCGTTACTCACCCACTAGCCAATACAACGCAGGTCCATCTTGTAGTGGGAGCATTTGCCCTTTCAAATAAATGACATGAGTCATCCATTGTTGCGTGTATTAGCTATCGTTTCCAATCAGTTATCCCCGCGCTAAGGCAGGTTACCTACGCGTTACTTCACCCGTTCGCAACTCATCCGCAAGAAGTATAGCAAGCTCTCTTCAGCGTTCTACTTGCATGTATTAGGCACGCCGCCAGCGTTCGTCCTGAGCCAGGATCAAACTCTATTAAAAACTTTAATAATTGTCTCGAGCGTTAACTCATTACTGTCGTCTGACGATTTATTCTTGTAAATTGACAGGTTATAATTTCTATCATAACCCTGCACTTGGTTTCTTATTCAGTTCTCAAAGGTCTTTATGTCTCTTAAGAGACAACTTCTACATTCTAGCAAATCTAGAATGCCTTGTCAACACT
>BNJU01003853.1_pt1 | contig 22872 bp, 31 predicted proteins | sample 8539281 | NCBI WGS metagenome assembly BNJU01 (sample SAMD00202456, study PRJDB9452) | human saliva metagenome | isolation source: human saliva | place: Japan
CTGAGATAAAGCTTGAAGGATATCAGGCAGTCGTGATTGAAATCTAAATTGGCTGTTACACTTATATACAGTGTAACAGACAAATAAATACTTATACTATACGAATTTCTTTTTATTATCCGTTCTTTAAATCTGCAATATTATATAAATCTTTCTGTATTAAAAATGTCTCATTTAAGTTTCCTTTTGCTTTTTGCCATCCTGCTCCGTCTGTAAACCATACAAAATGAACATGTTCAATTCCGTCCGCTTCTAATGATATTGTTTTAAAACTTCTTGCAATTTCATTTAGTTTAGATCCACCCGAAGAATAGCAGTTACATTCACATATGTAAACATCTCTACTCCCCTCAGGCTTTACTACAAAGTCAAATCTTTTCTTGGCAATACCGTCGGCACTGATTGCCGAAAGATCATATCCCCAATTTTTCTCTACGTCATGTAGATACATCTCTTTGAAATATGTAATATCCTTTTTGAATCCTGCATCATTTATAAAAAATTCGACCAAATCCTCCATCTGATCTCCACCTCTGTTTTTTCTTGCATTACTATCCAATCCGATATTGATTCCGAGACCCACATCCAATAAATCACCAAGAACATGACTCTGTAGCAGCTCAAAAATTCCTGTTTTTTGCATAAATTCAACATATAACTCTACATCATAATTCATATTTTTAAAATTAAAATCAAGTCTTCTATCATTCTCTGTAATCGCAATGGTATCTTCTCTAACTGCCAATAATAGCGGTATAGCTTTTTACATATTCAGGATACTCTCTTACCAAATCCCTAAACTCATCCTCAATATTCTCAACACCTCTAATGTATTTAATAAAGCTAACTGTCTTTTTAACTTTAGCTGTATTCTTATAGGCGGTATCATAGTTTACATAATAATTCCAACTATTTATATTGTCTAGTAAATGATTTTTAACCACTCTTCAAAATTCCTATTTGTCATCTGCCGCTCCAATCGTAATTTTGTAATATTTAGATATTCTCTTCTATATCAATTCCTATAAAAATCTACCCAGCCTGTTTGCTACTGCTCCTGTTGTAGCCTGACCCACAAACGGATCTAATATAATATCTCGGGATGCGTGGATGCTTTTTATTATCCTATCCAATAAATATTCAGGCTTTTTTGAGTTGGATGTCTCACCATATTTTTCTCTGACGGTTTAGTTAAACTTCCTGTCCAAACATCCTTCATCTGTTTTTCCGGCATTATACTCTTTCATTAGTTTATAATTAAAATGATTAGCTTTTTATCGGCCTTCTGTGCCCACAATATAGTTTCCGTTGAATGTAAAAACATCTGCAGGCAAGATTTGGTGGAGGATTTGTTTTTGCCATGTAATATTATTGATAATTTTAAAACCTTCCTGTTCAAGAACCATGCCGATAGAATAAATATTATGTAATGTACGGAAATCCAAATACTTCCATCCGCCTTTAAAGCTTTTCTTACAGAGTCTAATCCATTTTCTGTTAAATCTATGTTTCTCAATAATATTTACCGAAGAGTTTCCAATCTTATCCCACTCTCCCTTATTAACAGAAACCATTTTTACCACACTACGTTACTCCACCATTACTCAAAAATATGGCGGATCATGAATATCATATCTATACTTTCAGGCTTTTAATAATACCTGAAATGAGTCTCCTAATATTATTTGAGAATATTCTATTTCATAGAAATACTTGATTCTTACAAAATAATCTTTGCATTGAAAAATCCTTTAATAATTACAGATAATTACTCTTCTCCGGTTCTTTTAGATGCATCCGAGTTTTATCATCCTCTTCACACTGACAACATCTATTTTATAACCCTTATTTCCATATAAACTATTGATAAAAATCTGTATTATGATTTGTAAGCATACAATAGCAACTCTCTCCGTCAGCTCATCAAACACCCTTTGCAAGCCTTTTATGACTTCTATATCAAAACCTTCTTTGGTATAAGATTCAAATGATGTAGGATTTAATGGCGCATATGGACTGTCTAAAAATACAAAATCACCCTTCCCTGCACCTTGACACTGCTACCTCAAAATCTCCTGACATAATGGTTATATTCTTTAAATAATCTGAAACCGCCACTATGGATTCTTCATCAATAGATTCCCTTTTACTGTTATTATAAGGGACATTAAATAAGCCTTTACCGTTAACTCTATATAATCCGTTAAAACAATGCTATTTATAAATACAAATAGTGCTGCCAATTCTATATCAAACTCATCTTTCATTAATTTATCATTATAATGCTCTCTTAATGAGTAATAATATGTTTTTCCATCTTCTCCTATTTTAGAGTCTATTTCTTTCACACATTCAATAAAACTGCTTTGGACTATTCACTATTACTTTTATATGTATTAATTAGATTCATATATCATTAATTAATGCATTTTCAGGTTGCAGTCCAAATAAAACTGCCCTCCACCCTATAAAAGGCTCAAAATAATTAACATAGCGCTGAGGCATTCTTTCAACTATTCTTTCCAGTAACTGCCTCTTTCCACCTGCCCCATTTAACAAATGGTGCTATATTTTTATTTGACATATATATTCCCCTTTTCGTATAACTTTTTCATTATACGTTAAAAATAGTTCAATATCAATGTAGTTAACTTTTTATAATATATAGATTTATTTTTCAAAAACAAAGATATACTCATGTGCCAAGAGCAAAAACTTCCTATCCACTTAAGCCATTTGTCCGTTGACCTGCAATTATGTTGCCCTTTTTATTATTATCTCTTTATTTTTAAATCCCTACATTTAGAAACTTTTCCATTAACATAAAACCCTAACGGTATAACGTTACCCTTTTCTCTTTTATCACCCATCATGACAGCACAGTATTTACCTCAAAACGCGATATGACTCCATTGCGACCTCAGTTATAGCAGCCTGAAATTCCTGTTTATTTAATAAAGAGATATCACCGTCTATATTATTACTATACTTGATAATATCAGCATACGGAGGATGTACAAATAAAATCAATCTTTTCATCTTTGATAAAGAAAGATTCATAGCATTTCCTTCTTTAATAAAAATTTTTTTGCTTTTGTATCATATTTAAAGTTGAGATCCGACAGGAAATTGACTGTGGGTTAATATCTACGCCCACTGCGTTACGATGTAGTAGTTTTGCTTCTGCAGTGTAGTCCCACTACCTGAGAATTGATCCAGAATCCAGTCACCCGGCTTAGAATATAAAAAGTATAAGATTTCTTGGAACATATGGAGACCAATTTCCTCGATACTCTCCCTGAATGAGTTGCCCATTTGCCACGGTCCGGAAAACGACCATATCGTAGACTGTTCCAAGTTAAAGGTTACCAGGTTGTAATAATATACTACCCTCCCCTTCATATTTGATTTATCTTTATAGTACATTATTTGCTACAAAAATCCATAATTTTATAAATTTTTATTTCACTATAGAGTGAGTAAAAAGCCACAGTAAACTATATTACCTACTGTTTACTGTGGCCTTTTATATTAAAATACTATACTTTTATCTCACCCTTCCGTATAACTCGGTCAGGTATTTTATTTTTTTCCAAACTTCATCACTCATTTCCTTGTCGGTGAGTCTGAACATCCAGTTCTTACCGATTGTGGACGGTGTGTTCATTCTGTAGTTGTGGTCATAGTGCAGATAGTCCTGTATAGGAATGATACAGGTATCTGAAACGCTGCCGACAGCACCTCTGACGATAGCATCACATACTTCGGTATGCTTTATGCCCTTCTTTAAGTTGAAGTACTCAAGCACCTTATTATATTCCTTCTCAGTTATATCATTGAGCCATCCCATTACAGTCTCATTGTCATGAGTTCCTGTGTATACCACACTGTTTCTTGTATAGTTGTGCGGAAGATAATCGTTGGCGTTTCCGGTATCTCTTGAGTCAAATGCAAACTCAAGCACCTTCATTCCCGGATAACCGCTCTCATTTACAAGTCTGCGCACACTGTCTGTCACATATCCGAGGTCTTCAGCTATCAGTCTGCAATCACCTAAAGCCTCCTTAATCCTGTTGAAAAGTTCAATTCCCGGTCCCTTCTCCCAGTGACCGCCTGCCGCAGTCTTATCTTTTGCAGGGATGGAATAGTACTCGTCAAAGCCTCTGAAATGATCGATGCGGATAACATCGTACCACTCAAAGTTCTTCTTTAATCTCTTTATCCACCACTTAAAGCCTGTATTTCTGTGATATTCCCAATTATAAAGAGGATTTCCCCAAAGCTGACCGTCAGGAGCGAAGCCGTCCGGCGGACATCCTGCAACCGCTGTTGCCTTACCCTCTTCACTATTTGGAAAAGCTCAGGATGTGCCCATGTATCCGCACTGTCCATTGCAACATATATCGGAATATCTCCTATTATCTCAACTCCGTTCTCATTTGCATACGCCTTTAACTTCTTCCACTGCTCATCAAACTTATACTGCAAGAACTGATAGAACTCTATATCAAAGTAAAGTTTCTCTCTGTAGTAGTTGATGGAATAGTCATATCTGTCCCTTATATCGGTAGGCCATGCAGTAAAAGGTTCGCCGTTAAAATAGTCCTTAAGCGCCATAAAAAGAGCATAGTCCCAAATCCATTTGGAATTTTCATAGACGAAATCCTTAAACGCGTCATTCTCAAAGACCCCCGCTCTCTCATATGCCTTATGCAAAAGTTCATATCTGCCTTCATATAATTTCTTGTAATCAACCTTTTTAGGATTGCTTCCGAAGTCTGTGCTCTCACACTCTTTCTTGGTAAGAAGACCTTCTTCTATAAGCATTTCCAAATCTATAAAATACGGATTGCCTGCAAATGTTGAAAAAGACTGATAAGGTGAATCACCGTAGCTTGTAGGACCAAGCGGCAAAATCTGCCAATATGACTGCTTTGCGGCTTTCAACTTATCTACAAAGCGATACGCCTCTTTTCCGAAGCTTCCTACGCCGTATCTGCCCGGAAGACTGCTTACATGTAATAAAATTCCACTTCTTCTCATAATTCCTCCTTATATTTTAAGCCATATGGCTTAGAGTCATATGGCTTAGAGCTGAATAATTATTTGATAGCTCCGTCTACCATTCCCTGTATAATCTGCTTTTGTGCAACCAAGAACAAAATAACAATAGGAATCATAGCAAGGAAAGCGGCACTAAGGATCAAGTCCCACTGCTTAACATAAGAACCTACGAAGCTGCTTACAGCGATAGGCAATGTCTTAATCTTACCGTTAAGTCCGAGCATAATAGATGGAAGCAGATAGTCGTTCCAAATCCAAAGACCGTTCAAAATAAGAACAGTCATCTGTACCGGACGCAAAAGAGGCATAATAATCCTAAAGAAAGTGCCTTCAGGAGAACATCCGTCAATCCATGCGGCCTCCTCAAGCTCCTTCGGAATACCCTTTATAAAACCGTGCAGTACAAAGATTGACATGGAACCGCCGAATCCCAGGTAAGCAAATACCACTCCCTTATAGCTTGAGAGCATCTGTATACCTGTGAAGTTTCCTATATCTTTGAAAACTGTAAGTATAGGAAGCATAACAACCTGGAAAGGAATAACCATTGCGGCTACAAACATCATAAAGATAAAGTTTGACCAACCTTCTTTGTGATGACGGCTTAATACCCATGCAGCCATAGATGAAAATAATGTCAGAAGTACCAATGAAACAACTGTGATTATCATAGAACTCCTGAAAGAACTCCAGTAGCTGAAGTTTGTATTATTTATAACACCCTTAAAGTTGGTAAGCATCTGTGCCCAGTTCTTAGGTAAAGTGATAGGGCTTACCACTATATCCGCACTGGTCTTTGCAGAGTTTATTACAACAAGGAAAAACGGACAAAGCATAAAGAATGCTACGATAAAGCCGACAACCGTGCCGATTACATTTCTAATCTTTTGTGCTCTCATTAAAGCTCTACCTCCTTCTTCTTACTTATTGCAACCTGTGTAAGTGATACAACTGCAAGTATTATAAAGAATACAACCGCCTTGGTCTGTCCGAGTGCGTAATTGTTCTTTCTGATTGCGGTATTATAAATATTCAAAGCCAAAAGCTCTGTAGACTGTATAATATCAGCTCCCATGATACGGCTCGGAGCACCATTTGTTATAGCCAAGTTCAAATCGAACTGTTTGAAAGAGTTGACCAATGTAAGGAATATACATACTGTAAATGTATTTGCAATCATAGGCATCTTTATCTTAAAGAGTGTTGTGATTGCGGATGCACCGTCCACTCCTGCCGCCTCAAGTACATCCTTAGGCACAGTCTGAAGACCTGTCAGATAAATAAGCATTATATAACCTGCATACTGCCATGTATTAACTATAAGTATTGCAAGCAGTGCAAGGTTTGCATTTGTAAGCATTGATACGGAACCTGCAAATACTGTGGTAAATACCTTGTTGAATATAAACTGCCATACATAACCGAGTACAAGACCGCCGATAAGGTTAGGCAAAAAGTATGCCGAACGGAAAAATGATGTTCCTTTAATCTTTGATGAACATACAAGTGCCAAAGCAAAACCTACCACATTCACCAAAATCATATTTATAACCGTATATATTACCGTAATTACAAATGAGTACACATAATCAGACTGCTTGAACATAGTAATATAATTTGACAGTCCCACGAATTTGGTAACCTGTATACCGTTCCAGTCTGTAAATGAGTATACAATACCCAAAATAAAAGGAATGATAACAGTAACTGCAAAAGTAAATATCATAGGGAATAAGAAAACCATGTTTACTATTTTGGTATGCTTTTTGTTTGGCATTTTAAATATACCGAGTATCAATAAAATCACACCCAAAATCAGTATATATCCTCTTAATTCTCCTGTGGACTTCATAAAGTCCAAAATCAATGCATAAATCGTCAATACCGCTCCTACCACCATAAAGATAAGTGGTAGCGTCTTTGCATTTTTTGTATTCAAGTTCGCTCCTTTCAAATGCCACTAAGGCATGAAGATATATCTAAAAAATGGCGACTTTAAAAAGTCGCCATCTAAGTTCTTGAAAACAGAAAATCTGTTTTTTGCGATAAATACCGCAAAGCATCCAAATGCCTTGGCAATATATATTAACTTTACACAGCAGATCTCAAATCTTTTAAACCGGCTGTTTTAAAATTTGCGAAGCATTTTAAATATTATTTTTAATTATTGCTTTTTGTTTGCTGCAACATAATCGGCAATTGTAGTCTTCATCATTGTAACGAACTGCTCATTTTCATATCGCCCTTTGCGAAAGATTCGAAGATAAGACCGAGCTTATTCTGTGCGATACCCTCAGGCATATTTGACCAAGCCCATGAAGATGTATTACCTGCATCAACATATGACTTCAAGCTTACTGCAAGCGGAGTCTCAGGCTCAATTGTGCTTGACTTATATGGTGAAATCATACCTGCTTCTTTTACAAGAATCTCCTGTGCATCAGGATCTGTTGCCAAGTAGTCAAGGAACTTCTTAGCTGCATCTACATTCTTGCTGTCCTTATATACACACCACCATGAAGGGCTGTCTGCAAGGATCTTTGTCATATCGGCCTTTGTAAATGCAAGCGGTAAAAGGCCTGCCTTAAATGTTACATTGTATGTAGGAAGTGAAGGATCAATCCAGTTACCCTGTGTGATGAATGCTGTCTTGCCCTGTGCCCAAAGTGCAAGCTGATCATCATATGTACCTGAGATAAGTACCTGCGGATCTGCATACTTGAAAAGTAAAGCTGTCATATCTGCAAACTCTGAAAGTCTCTGATCGTCAAACTCACCCTTCATAGCCATATCAAAGTACTTGTTGTCACCTCTGTCAAGTCCGCCTGTGTAGTAGTAACCGAATAAATGGTTACCTGTTGACCAGTACATCTGTCCGGACTCTGCAGCTACAGATGCTACCGCCTGAATACCAAGCTCACTCTTCATGCTGTCAAGCTTCTCAAAAGCCGCTTTGAATGCATCATAGTTTTTAAGTGATGCAGGATCGATACCTGCCTTCTCAAGGATATCTGCATTGTATGTGATACCGTAGCCCTCTACAGCATATGGGAAACCTACAACCTTACCTGATGTCTTATCCTTATAACCGAAATCTGTATTCTTTACGAACTCACAATCGCTGAGGTCTGCAACTGAATCTGTCCAGTTTGCGTAGTCACCGTCACCGCCGATAACAAAGATATCAGGCATATTGTCGGCTGCCTTATAGCTCTTTAACTGACCCTGAATATCAACACCGCCGCCTAAAGACTCGATAACAACTTCCTGTCCTGTCTTCTCTTTGTACTTCTCGGCTACTTTCTTAAGCTGTGAATCAATCTCAATCTTACCGTTTACAAGTCTGAGTGCGCCTGCACTTGCGCTGCTGTCAGCCTTAGACTCGCCTGCCTTTGTCTCTGCAGCACTGCTCTGAGTATCTGCACTGCTCTCGCTCTTTGCAGCACCTGAACCGCATCCTGCCAAAATAGCGGATACCGCCAAAACACCTGCTGCAACACTCAAGAATCTTTTTTTCATCTTAATCTCCTCCATTGAGTATCTTTATAATATTTGTCAACATTTTATCATACTTTTCATGCATTTTCAGAGCAACAAAACAGCTGTCCCCATAAGGCTTTAATGCGCCGTCTTCTCTGACATCTCTGTTATAATTTGATATCAAAACCTTGGCATTTTCATAGCCTGAAAAGTCAAACTTGTGATTTTCTTTGCTGAAGTTGCACACTACCAAAAGCTTCTGATTTCCGAGTGTTCTAACATATGCATATATATTTTCATCGTCAGGAAGTAAAAGCTCATACTTGCCGTATACTATAATCTCATACTCTTTTCTGAGTTTGATGAGTTTTTGATAGTAGTGAAATACCGAATCATCTCTCTTTAACTGGTCGGCAACATTTATTTTCTTATAGTTCGGATTGAGTGCAATCCAAGGTGTGCCTGTGGTAAAGCCTGCATTCTCGCCTGCATCCCACTGCATAGGAGTTCTGGCATTGTCTCTGCTCTTGTGTGCAATCTTCGGGAACATATCTTCCTTAGTATACAGGCCGCTTTCTATAAGCTCCTTATATGCATTGATTGATTCAAGGTCTCTGAAATCATCTACGGACTTGAACACGGTATTTGTCATACCGAGCTCCTCACCCTGATATACATAAGGTGTACCCTGCATCATATGTAAGCAGGTAGCTATACACTTTGCAGAAACCTCTCTGAACTCGTCACTGTCATCCCCAAGTCTTGATACGATTCTGGCTGGTCATGATTGCAAAAATATAAGCTGTTCCATGCCACCTCATCAAGTCCAAGCTGCCACTTTGTAAGGTTCTCCTTTAAAGGTACAAGAGGGATGTGCTTTGTTGACCATTTGAAGTCCCCTTCACCGTCAAGCCCCATATGTTCAAACTGGAACACCATGTTGAGCTCACTGCCCTCACTGTTTGCATACTTTTTCGCCTCATCAAGTGTAACGCCTGCAGTCTCTCCGACAGTCATAATATCAAACTTTGAAAGTACCTTTTCATTCATCTCTTTCAGATAGTCATGTACCTTAGGTCCGTTTGCACAGATGTTCATATCTCCGTAAAGCCCTACAACCTTTGCATCAGGGAAACCTTCAGGCTTTGAGATAAGGCTTATAACATCCATTCTGAAGCCGTCAATACCCTTCTCACACCATCTTGTCATCATATCAAAGACTTCTTTTCTTACCTTCGGATTTACCCAGTTAAGATCAGGGCTGCTTTGTAGAGAACAGATGTAAGTAGTACATATCCGTCTTCTCATCGTACTTCCAAGCCGGACCTGAGAATGCGGAACCCCAGTTGTTAGGCTCCTTGCCGTCCTTGCCCTCTTTCCAGATATAGTAATCTCTCTTCGGGTTATCTTTAGAGCTTCTGCTCTCAACAAACCACGGATGCTCATCGGAGGTGTGATTTACCACCAGATCCATCACTATCTTGATTCCTCTTTCATGTGCCGCGGCAAGCATCTTGTCAAAATCATCCATAGTACCGAACTCGGTCATGATAGCCTCATAATCACTGATATCATAGCCGTTGTCGTCATTCGGCGACTTGTATACGGGAGACAGCCATATCACATCTATACCGAGCTCCTTCAGATAGTCAAGCTTACTTGTAATACCGTTGAGATCACCTATTCCGTCTCCGTTGCTGTCACAAAAGCTTCTGGGATAAATCTGATAAACTATAGCTTCCTTCCACCATGCCTTTTTCATTTTCTTACCTCGCTATATTATTTACACCTATCGTATACTCCCTTTATTATATTAAGTTTTTACGGTCGATATATTTTCCCTAGCATAACACAATGCAAATTTTATGTAAATTATTGACTTTTTCATTTTTATGTGTTCGCAATTTAACTTCGTTATTTTGACGAAATAAGGCCGATATTTTTGGTGATGTCTGCGATTGATTGGTCGAAGTTTATTTTATATACTTAAATCATAAATTTTCTTATACATTTTAGGAGGAAAAATGGCAAGTTTATCATTAAAGAACATTGAAAAAGTTTATCCTAACGGCTTTAAGGCTGTTCAGGACTTCAACCTTGAGATTGCTGACAAAGAGTTCATCATTTTCGTAGGACCTTCAGGTTGTGGAAAATCTACAACACTTCGTATGATTGCAGGACTTGAGGATATCTCAGGCGGTACACTTGAAATCGACGGTAAGGTAATGAACGATGTGGAACCTAAGGACAGAGATATCGCCATGGTTTTCCAGAACTACGCTCTATATCCGCATATGTCTGTATATGACAATATGGCATTCGGTCTTAAGCTTCGTAAGAGACCGAAAGATGAGATAGATAAGCTTGTTCGTGAAGCTGCAAGAATCCTTGACCTTGAAAAGCTTCTTGACAGAAAAGCCTAAGGCTTTATCAGGCGGTCAGAGACAGAGAGTTGCAATGGGTCGTGCTATCGTTCGTAACCCTAAGGTATTCCTTATGGATGAGCCTCTTTCAAACCTTGATGCAAAGCTTAGAGTACAGATGCGTATCGAGATTTCAAAGCTTCATCAGAGACTCGGCGCTACAATCATCTACGTTACACATGACCAGACAGAGGCTATGACACTTGGTACAAGAATCGTTGTTATGAAAGACGGTATTGTACAGCAGGTAGATTCTCCTGAGAACCTTTACAATGCTCCTAAGAACCTCTTCGTTGCAGGATTTATCGGATCACCTCAGATGAACTTCATGGATGCCGTAGTTGAAAACAGAGGCGAGGATGTATTCTTAAAGGTCGGTTCACATAACTTAAAGCTTCCTGTAACAAAGGTTGCAAAGTTCAAAGACGGTTCTTACAACGGTAAGACTGTTGTACTAGGTATTCGTCCTGAGGATATGCATGACTCACAGTTGTTTATCAACAGCTCACCTGACAGCGTTATCGAGTCCGATATCAAGGTTTATGAGCTTTTAGGTGCTGAAGTTTTCCTATACTTTGATGTGGAAGGCTTCCAGATGACTGCAAGAGTAAATCCTAGAACAAACTTAAGAACAGGTGACCATGCCAAGTTCGCACTTGATATGGAGAAGATTCATATCTTTGATAAGGAAACAGAGCTTACAATTACAAACTAATCAAAAGATTATATAAAGGGGGAGCTTTTCCCCCTTTATTTTATTTTATATACGGCTATAATATAGCTATGAATGATGATATTAAAAAAAGAATTGAACAAAATATATAAACTTACAGGTATAAAGTTAAGTATTGAAAATGAAGATGAGGTAAGTATTTCGGCTTTAAAAAAAATATCCGCAGCCTATAAAGAAAAGTACTCAAGCGCCAATATTCTTTTAAATATACTTAACGGAATTTACCCTGACTAAGGAACAGGCTCATGCCTTAAAGTCACTTAATATAAAGCCCGACACCAAGATGCGCTTATACCTTATATATGTTCCTACAAAGATAGATGAAACCATTAAAAAGATAATCACCTCACTCTTTCCGGAAGGAGTTCCGAATATCTTTGCAGCCTTGACTCCACACATCTTTGTTTTCTCTACCTTGGAGAGGATAATATAGCACATCCGCTTCTTGACGTTATAGAAACCGAAGGTATGACCGGAGCATATATTGCATACAGTGATATATTCAGTGATACTTCACTTTTGCAAAAGGAGTACCTTGATTTGAGGCAGGCACTTCTTATCAGCGAGATTTTTTGCTCCGATAAGAAGCTGATAAGTCCGAATAACCTAGGTACGGGAGAGCTTATCTACAATATTCCGAGACCTGTATGTGAGAAGTTTTTAAAAAGACACTTCGGCGGTGTGATAGATGATGAGAGTATGCATCTTGCAACCACCTTCCTCCACCACAACTTAAGTATTGCCGAGACCTCAAGATATATGCATATGCACAGAAATACTTTAGTCTATAGACTTGAGCAAATAGAAAAAATATGGCATCGATATAAAGACCTTTGAAGGTGCCGATATCTTCAACATAGCCATATTGATTACAAAATTTTTAAAGGTGAAAAAAATAATGAATGATACTTTTTTTATGAATTGCTTGTAAAGAAGAATAAACCTGATTCATCCGCAATAATAATGTCTGCAATCAATATAATTGCAATAGTTTGTATGCTTGTGCTTACATTATATACACAGTTTGCAATGATTCTTGTAATTGCACTCGGCTTTGTATTCTACTATCTTGTATACCCTAAACTTTCTGTAGAATATGAATATTCCCTGTTAAATGCAGACCTGACCGTTGATGCAGTCTACAATAAGACCAAGAGAAAAAATATCCTCACTATGGATATCAAGACCTTAGAGACCGCTTTTCCCACCTCATCTCCCTAAGATGAACGGTCAAAGAAACGGTAAGAGAATAGACTGTTCCACAGGTGATATGACATCTTCTTATTGTCTTATCTTCCCAAATAACGGAGAAAATATCCTGCTGTTTATCACCCCCGATACACATATGCTTGATATGTTAAAGCGTGTATCACCAAGGGCATTTATGTAAATTTTATAAACCGAAAAAGACAACTGTTTTTTCATCAGTTGTCTTTTTTATAATCTATATTCTATTTGATCGCTGTAAGTATCTTATCTCCTACCGCCACATCACCGAAAGGTGCGCAGGTAACATCGCTGTACTCAAAACTGTTTGTCACAAGTACAGGAGTTGTCATAAGGTATCCTGCCTCACTGATTGCCTTGGAATCAAACTTCATAAGAGCCTGACCCTTCTTAAACTTATCTCCGTTGGCAACCAACGCTTCAAAATGCTTTCCGCCAAGTTCAACAGTATTGACACCCACATGAACAATAAGTTCAACACCGTTGTCAAGCTTCATGCCCACAGCATGACCCATAAGAGCTATTACGGTACCGTTATCAGGTGCATAAACCGTATCTCCGTCAGGAATAATGCATACACCCTTTCCTAAAATACCTGCTATAAAGGTCTCATCCTTGGTCTCTTCCATAGAAACTATCTTTCCGCTAAGCGGTGACGCAACATCTACAGGTTCTTCTTCTACAGGCTTGATTTCAACTCTTAAATCCTTGTCCGCTTCCGCTTCATCCACACTTCCAAGTGCCTGTGCATCCTTATTTTCTTCCACAGGTTCTGCAGGTAAATTGGCATCTATAATGCTTGACGGTGTAAGTACCCAGCTTGCTGCAAATGCCACAGCCATGGAAATAATAAATGTCAAAATATATCCTACAGGATTTGAAAGTGTAAGAAGTATTCCGAATATACCTGTTACACCTGTTCCTGTTGCTCCAAGTCTTATGATGGAAGCAAACATCGCACCGACTGCACCGCCCAGACATCCTGCAATGAAAGGCTTAAAGAATCTTAAGTTTACACCGAATATTGCAGGCTCCGTAATACCCATAAATGCTGAAAGCGATGACGGGAAGCAAAGACTCTTAATCTTCGGATCCTTTGTCTTTACAGCTACCGCAAGACAGGCACCGCCCTGTGCCACATTAACAGCTGACGCAAGAGGCAACCAGTATGTCACACCGTATTTTGCTATCTGACCCAAGTCGATAATTGTATACATATGGTGAATACCCATAACTACTGTCGGTGCATACAACGCACCCATTATAAACGAACCGATACCGAAAGGTATTGCTATAAGCATCTGTACCGCATTTAAAAAAGCGTTCTCAACGACTACGAATACAGGTCCGATAGCTGAAAGTGCAAGATATCCTGTCACAAACACCGATATAAGCGGTGTTGCAAAAAGATCAAACATCGCAGGTATTACCTTATGCAATCTCTTTTCTATATTTGACATTACCCAAACCGAAATCATAATAGGAATAACATGACCCTGATATCCTACCATCTTGATTTTCCAAAGTCCGAAGAACACACTCTGCATCGGTATATCCGTTGCTGTAGCCACATTCCATGCATTCACAAGGTTCGGATGAATCATTATCATACCGATAACCGCACCTAAGTACTGATTACCGCCAAATACTCCTGCCGCCGAAAATCCGATAAGTATAGGCAGGAATACATATGCTATATTTGAAAACAGATTCGCAAATACATATATCGAAGATGTTGTATCAATATTTAAGAAGCCGTTTTTTACCATAAAGTCAAGTGCATTCATGATACCCATAAGGAATCCTGAAGCAACAATGGCAGGAATGATAGGAACGAAAATATCTCCCAAAGTCTTTATAAACCTCTGAATACATTTGTATTGGCTGCCGCAGCCGCCTTCGCCTCTTCCTTCGTAGCACCCGATATACCTGCTACATTTATAAACTCATCATACACCTTATCCACAGTACCTGTGCCGTAGATGATTTGCAGCTGTCCCGAAGCCTCAAAGACTCCCTTTACGCCTTCAATATTCTCGATGGTCTTTTTGTCAACCTTACCGTTGTCAACTATGACCAAACGCAATCTTGTGGCACAATGTGCGGCAGACGCAATGTTTTTACTTCCACCGATCGCCGCCAGCACTTCTGTGGCAGATTTGCGATAATCCATAACAATCCTCCATATCTAAATAACAAAAAGTATTATAAGAAACCCTTTAAGAGCCTGTAGCTCATCTACATTTCCCTAAATTTCTTGCTACATTATAAAAATAAATAAATTTATAACGCAATCATTCACAAAGCCGTATATATAAGTGTGATATGTATATTATTTATCAGATTTTTATCTGATATTCTTATTTTTATGTATCAAGTATTCTGTTTATATATCTAAATTTGCTGTATTTAACTAAAAGTATTTAGTTTTATACTTTAAATGTTTTAACTAAAAAAGAGGACCGAATAATCGTTCCTCTTCTAAACTTCGTATATCCTATTTTAAGCCAAGAATCTGCCTTGCTTCATCCGGAGTTGCAACTTCCTTACCAAATTCCTTGATAATTCTCTTTGTTCTCTCAACGAAATCTACATTTGACTTTGCAAGTATACCTTTACTGTAGCTAGATTATCTTCCATACCTACCTTACATTTCCTCCTAAAGCTAAAGTAGCATAGAGTATCGGTAAATGCCCTTTCCTATTCAAGTGCACTCCATGTGGCATCGCTTGGCAATAAGCTGTGAAGGTATACCAGATTCTGTACTGTTGCAGGCATTCCTCCCGGCGCTCCAAGTACAAACTGGAAGTGTAGAGGTGCTTTAAGTACACCCTTCTTTAGATAGTAAAGAGCACTGCTTAACATACCTACATCAAAGATTTCAATTTCAGGTTTTATATTGATTTCCTGCATTAAAAGTCCAAGTTTTTCCAAAAACTTAGGGCTATTTTCAAATACAGTTGAATTTTGCCAATTCATAGATCAGCAATCGTATGACGCCATCTCAGGTAGCACTTTTTATTGCTGCAAATCTCTCTCATCTGTATATCCTGTTCCATTCGCTGTTGTCAAGTTCAAAATTATATTATGTGACTTGTCACGCTCTAATAAGGTCTGCTGTCTCCTCAAAATACTTTGATTCCATTGTAGCCTTTCCTGCATCATTTCTTACATGAATATGTGCAATAGATGCGCCGGCATGTGCACAAGTAATTACCTCTTTGGCGATTTCATTTGGTGTAATAGGCACATAAGGACTGTCTTTTCTTTGTGGGATAACCGCCTGTAGTGGTAGCAACTGTTAATACTTGATACTCAAATCCTCCATTAGAATCCTCCATATGTATATGTTCTTTCAGGAACATCATTCAAATCATCTTCATCAATTTCTAGCTACACATCTGCTATGAGATCCGTCACCAAGATACCATCTAAGCGGGAAGCAATAAAATCTGAATCTCTTTCCTGATACTTTATCAAGGTTTTCCACCTGTTTTTCAACACCTACTATACCATGTCCAAGCATTTCTTTTTATGGCAAGCTCCCATGTTCCCAACATCCAATCTCTTCAAGTTCTCCAAAACTTTGCATCATAAGCTTCTTTACCATGAAGCTTAATATAGAGTTCCTTATCAAACTCTGCATAAGCTTCTTCACCGAACTTTTCAATATATTCCTCTGTAATAGGTCTTCCGGAAGCACCCAAGAGATTCATTCTTGTCATACCGTTATTACCCATTGCGGTATGCAGCGGATGATCAGGGTGCCTGCATATCCATTGCCACACATTTTACTTTGTGCTTTTGCAAACCATTTTTCCAGCCTCAATCCCTGTACCACATGAATAATGATAATATTCCTTTGAATCATCAAACTTTCTGTGTATACCTGTATTCAGACACAGAATCATTCCCTCAAGTTCATCAAGTCAACTCCGGCTTTTTCTTACACGCAGCCTCAAGATGCTCCGGTAAAAATAAGTCCCCCATGGTTCAATATCTATTTCAAGGCATCTGCATCACCGGTGTATGCATCTACAGGCATCTCATGAGTATAACGTGCTCTTCTACGTCAAATTCTTTCTCCATAACATGTCGCGGTGCATCACAGTGTGTACCTGTAGCCATTGTGCATCCGATATAGTGTACCCCACCCTTTGCAAGGCCGTAGCTTGTTATCAGTACCGGCTTATCAAAATATGGCCATCTTGGAATATCTGCACTAAACGGATGTGTTAAATCAACAAAAACTTTCTCTCCCATAATAAATTTCCTCTTACCTTCTATTAAATATTAAAAATTATCCTTTACTCCGGCATTTTCATTAAACGCTTCTACTTCGGAACCATCTTGCCCAGTATCCACCATCTGTGGCTATATTTGCTCCTGTCATAAAATCACTTGCACTTGATGCAAGGAAGATGCACGGTCCTCACAAAATCCTCCGGCTCTCCAAGCCTTCCTATGGAAAGTCTTTAAGAAATTCTTGTATAGCTTCGCTCGCAGGATCAAACATCCACTCTGTGAGATCTGATCTGAATACTGTAGGATTTATTGTATTTACATTGATTTTATGCTTTGCTGACCACTCACATGCAAGTGACTGTGCCATAAGGTCAATACCTCCCTTTGCTGTACAATATCCCGTATAATTTGCCATACCATTTTGATCTTGCAGATGATACAAGGATTGCTATCCGCTCTACCTTTGTTTTTATCATTTGCTCACCCACATATTTGCACAGTACAACCATGTGCCTTGGAACATCAGAATCCACTATTTGCTTCCATGTGGAAAGTTCCCTGTCTCAACTATAGGGCTGGCTTGTTATATCCCGCTGCAATGTAACCAAAACATTTATTTCCCAAATTTAGTAGCTGCATCATTTACTACCTTAGCATACATTCGCCTCAACCAGCCCGTCGTGAATATCCACACCAATCCCCTCGTGCTTCAAGTTCATTACAAAGAGCCTTACAAGTATCTTCTTTACGACCTGTTACCATTACCTTCATCACCTGCAAGTCCGCATCCGATACATACTGCTCACTAAAGAGCTCCTGTAGCTCCTGTTACCAAAACTACCTTTTCCTTTACATCGAACAAATTGTTCATAAAATCCTTTGTTATCATATTTCCTCCTAATCGTCACTTTTACTTACTTCAGTTGCTTTAATAATTTTTTATAAAACTTATCCAATACTTCCTGCTTTTTATCATGGGATATTTGAAGAATCCTGCTCGGATAAATCAGTTTTCCCTCTTTTACTCCTCAGTAGCGGCGATGCCTCTTTTGAATTATCCATAACAGACAATAGATTGTCTCCAACAACATCCCATATCAAGTCCTCCAAAATCGCGACTTCCAGCTGACCTGTAGTCATACCCGATGCAGGGCCATGTTTTGAATCGATATCAATATCTTCCGCATCTCCTAACCGTTCATACAGCGAGAAAACTCTCTTGCAACCCTTGTTGTATCCTGTTTGCCAAAGTCCGGGCACATCCTTTAGCTAGCTTTGCCGGTTTCTTTTCAATAGATATGTATAGGCTTTTTCACCTCTTCATACTTCTTCAGGCATATTTCCAAAGTGCGAAAGTCAACCAGCGGTATCAAGTGCGGTGGATTATACCAGTGACATACCATCACTCTTTTTATCCTCATCTGAAAGTTTCTCTGTAAGTCGTGAATGGAAGACCTGAAGTATTACTTTGCAAATACCGTGTTCTTCTTACAAACTTTACAAGATATCATCAATTCCCTGCTTTAACTCAAGCTTTCTCAGGAATTGCCTCCAACAACGCAGTCGGCATCACGTACAGAGTCTTTTAAATCATCAAAATACTTTGATATTGTTTAATGGATTCTATAAGTTTTTCCTGTGACATCACTCCTTCACCTACAAAAACTCATATATATTGATCTCTTTATGTCGTCGCTACTGTAAAGCCTTTACGGACTCAAAACTTCACTATTGAAACTTCACATCCCAAAACCTTGCAAAAGCGCTTGCAATCATGCCCCATCGTTCCTGCACCAACAATGAAAATTTTTCTAACTATCTTTTTCCTTTGGATTTAGAATAAAGCGACTTTGCTTTACTCTCTGTTTTGTTATAACCACTATAAATTTCAATTATCATTATTTCCAAATCGCTAATTTTCTACTAGTTATATACTAAAAAGTTTGGAATGATATTGTATGGGGTAATGAACTGAAACTTATTTCAATTAGAATATTTTGTAACACTTGCCGAAATGCTCAATTATACCAAGGCTTCAGATAGACTTCATAGTAACTCGCAACCCATCTGAGCAAGATATCGTAAACCTTGAGCATTCTCTAGTAGTCCGCTTTTTATAAGAAACAAAAGAGATGTAAAAACTTACGTGAGGAAAAGTGTTATGAAGGGTATAAAACACTTAATGTATACTACAATGGGTAAGCAAAGTACGAGATAGAAAAGGTATCACCGAGTATTAAATATAGAGGTCCTTGGTACCGCTCTTTGCAGATATTTTCCAAAGTTAATGTACTTTTCAATCAAAATATCTCTGCAATAAAGAGCAACTTTGGATTATACTTATTCTAAGATTTTTAAAAACTTTATCAACGGAGATATTGATATTGCATTAATGCCTGATACAAGAGATGAAACTATAGATAATTTCAGACATCTTTGAACTTTTCTCAGATGCAATGTGTAGTAGTAGTACATAATGATCACAAATATGCCGACAAGAATTTCTATTGACTTGAAGATGAAGAGATGAGCTTTTATTCATAGGAATCCAAGACTCCTATTGAAGATACCATGTTTATGAAAATTCACTTTAAAATCGCAGGACTAACTCCAAATACAGTTTTATGAAGCAAAATCACTTTAAACATGCTGTTAATGTCAGATTGTAAAAATTGGATATACTATATTTGCTCTTCATAAGTCCCTACTATGCAAGTAAATCACTTAAATTCATTCTCTATAACAGGACTGAAGACTATTTCAAGATAATTTGTGCCTATAAAGATGAGGATAATATTGCAATTGATAAATTCATAGATGTAATAAAAGGAATTCAAATAAATATTATACTGAAATTATATCTATATATTATGAATATCTGTAATAGTAAAAATGAATTGGAATCATCAGTAAATATATATGATACTTTTACCTTAGACTTGTTAACAGGTATGTACGTATGATTAAATGTTTAAGGGAAATTTTATGAACGACACACAACTGAATACTCTATATCCGATGATAATAAGTATTCTGTACGTTAAAATTTAGTGGCTTCACTATTATTTACCGTTTATTAATGTTTTGTTCTATGTAGGGATTTGTTAATGACGGTTCAAATATCTCAGCTCCGCAGTAGCACTCCAGAGGCTCAATGGCTACAAACCCGGCACTGTACTAGCATGTGAAATTCAATCTGCCCGGCATTGCAGGCGTTATCATATTTATAGGTCTGCTCAACAGAAAAAATCGGTGCCAGAAACACTTCCGGTGTTTTTATGATGATAATAGCCGGCTTTTTCATATATCGAGATGTCAACGCACCAAATCTTGCACTATACACTATATTTATGTGTCTTGTAGTCGGATCTCGTAATGAGTGCAGGATATATTGCAGGAGTGAACTTTGGTTGCACAATGGTTCCTAGAAAAAGGTATCGTAATGGGATATACCACCATGGGACATCATACCTGCTTCAGCCTTCTATGTTCCAATTATAACACTACTAAGCAAAGTTCGGTATTGAACTGGGGTTATCCTCTTGCTATCGAATGTGCAATTGTTGTCGTGTGTGCTCTGGTCTTATTTTTATAAGAAAATACTCCGGCAGAAAGAAATAGTATGTTGCCTGATAATGTAAGCGATCTGTTTTATAAAGAGAATACTATAGATACCACTATAAAAGGAAGAAATGGACTGTTGCAGTCTTTTAAAGACAGAGAACTTTGGATAGCAGCACATAACCACAGGATTTTTCCAGATATGCTCTGTAGGAGTTATGAGTCAGCTTGTTGCCAGAAATATGCTCTTGGCTTCAGTCAGACTACCGCCATTTCCATAATGACTGTTGTTGCTCTTATAGGAGTTGCCGGTTCAGTGGCTTATCGGTATCCTTGATGATAGCTCGGTACAAAGACCATGATACTCTTTGGTATATGGTATGCCATAGCACCCTATTTCAAATAGTAAGTGAAACAAAATTGCATGTACCTTTCAATATTTATGAGTTTTGAAATGGGTGATTGAGGTAGCAAACTTTACCACATCTCTTCCTGCATCTATTTTCGGACGTCATGAGTTTGATATGGTAAAACAGTGTTATATTCCCAATTCAAGGACTAATTACTGCACTTTGCTTTTGCTGTAAACGTGTATTGTTCTAAATTTGACAAATAATCTTTGAGATATGCAGTTGTATTTGTTGCTAGTTGCTTTTAATAGATGCTATACTGTTTCTACAATGATGAACATAAATATAATAAGGACTGGCATCATAGTATTAAGTAGCTAGATATTTAAAGTAAAAATATTTTTACTAAAATATCTAGCTATCAGTCTTTTTATAAATTTGCAATTTTCTGCTTACTATATCTTCTTCATCAAATAGATATCAAAAAACGCACATCCAAGTTCCGCAAGCGGAATGGAATACCATACAGCCTCAAGTCCGAACATATTTGAAAGTACATATGCAAGAGGAATTATTAAAACCAATTGTCTGAGGAATGAAGCATACAGCGCATACATACCGTTTTCCAAGAGCCTGGAAGCTTGCAATAGCTATTACATCAAATGCCGCCAAAATAAAACAAAAGGCTGTATATTCTAAGACGCAGGTACTCCAAGTCTAACATTTCTCGTTCGGACTGAAAAGCATAATAAGCTCTTTAGGGAAAATCCAAAATATTGCGGTTCCTATCACCATTATTACAATAGATGATAAAAGCGAATATTTTAACACCTTCATGATTCGATCTTTATTTCTTGCTCCGCTAATTGTATGCAAACTAATCGAGTGTCATTCCGTTGTTTAATCCGAATATCGGCATAAACACAAAAGCTTTCGAAGTTTCTAATATATTCCAAGTACATTTACCGCCATGTCCGAACATCATTACAAAGTATTTTTGTTTAACCCAGAGTATCATAAGAGTTGACATGGACTGCATTGCTATTGAAGGTATTCCGACCTTATAAATATCCTTTGATTATAATAAAATCCGGCTAAATATATGCTTTTCCGAAACTTATATCAACCTCTTCATTATATATCATATAAAAACAAACGATAAAAATCATTGCAATTATCTGACTTGTAACAGTAGCTATTGCCGCACCCGCTACTTCCAAGCTTAGGAGCTCCCTAAAAGTCCAAAAATAAGTATAGGATCCAAAATAATATTTATAATCAGCTCTACCTTGAGTAATGATAGTTAGATAGTCTTTCCTGTGGACTGCAATATTCTCTCATATGTAACTTCCAAAAATAAGTCCGAAAAAAGACAAATACTCACAATTGAAAGATATGAATATCCAAGGCTTCTATACTCACTGCTTGTCTGTGCATCAAAATAGCCCTTTGTACCGATTTCTCGAATATTGCAAATGCTATAGATCGCTATTATTGCAAGCAATACCTGGCATTATCGGCAGTCACTTTCGCTCTGTCTCCCTCCAAGCAATCTGGATAACAGTGCGTTTACATCAACTCCCGTACCTACAGATACCGCTATCCGCATAGGTATCTGTGGCCCATAGGATGAGGTCAAAGATACGGCCGCTTGAGCATCCGAGACTGTCTTGCTACCGTGCTCCCTATCCACTATGTTGTAGTGGTTATTGCCAAAAACATGGGAATTACCGCCGGAAGCGCCTCATAGAAAGACGCTTACCTATGACGTTACTAATGATAGTAACTG
>BNJU01001796.1_pt1 | contig 22803 bp, 36 predicted proteins | sample 8539281 | NCBI WGS metagenome assembly BNJU01 (sample SAMD00202456, study PRJDB9452) | human saliva metagenome | isolation source: human saliva | place: Japan
GATCTGAGATGCACGATTTAAGAACCTTCACCAAAGTGCTTTAAATCTTCTTTTCCACTTGATTAAGTCTCACGGCGTAAGTATTTCATAGCTATCACACCTCCTATAAAAAACTAAAACATGCTACTACCTTTTATATCATTAACCTTGTTGGCAAAAATAAATTATATAATCTTTATTAGGACTGACTGCAGTTCCCAGCGCATATGGATGATTCAACTCACCAAAATCAAATAAATAAATCACACAATCATCAGGTATATTTACAGAGTCTTCGTTAAAGGATAATCTATGTAAATAGTTGTTTCTGAAAGTTTTCGATTCTCAGCTTCCGTATAAGTTGGATATGATTCATCCTTAGATAAACTGGTTTGGTTTTATTTGTTTAGGTTTTAATTATCTCGCTCAGTTTCTGCGCTTACGAGTCTCTACATACGCTTAAAGCTTTGCATCCCTATCTTCACCATCAATCTTAACCTTATTAAATTCAGTCAAAATTTTGTTTTCTAACTCATATAATTCATCAACAGTTTTATCAATAGGATTATCTAATCTATTTTTAATAAATTTCTCATAGGAACCGTTGTACTTTCAACAAAGCACCATTGATTTAGGCAATAATTGTGCTAAAAGTATCCGCATGTGTCATATCCGAATCAACATATTGTTTTACATATACATTTTCTAAATCAGATTTGGAAATAACTCAATTTGGGTTTATACATTAGCTTTATCAATATGTGACTCTAATTGCTCAGGCGTACCGCCAAATGCAAGCTGTATTGTGAACCGCGCAAAAATCCTGGATTACTATGCATATGAATATTCTTAGCAAAACTTGGTATTCTTTTAGGAAAACCAGGAATTGTAGAACCACCTGTATAATCCTTAGGATCATTGATAGGATACTCAATTAACTCTATGGGTTTTAAGAAACTTTCTAAGAACTCTTTAATCTCAGCTTTTAGACCTAGCCGTATATAAATCGTGACTTTTACCTTTATTTTTATCTAAATATTCTCGAAGTTTCTTTTCATCTGCTGCATTCTTATCCGCACGCGTCCGATAATTGGAAGTATCAACTAAATTTGTTTAATTTGACTTTCCCCTCGACTCATTCTTTTCATATATGGACTTACGACACGTAATGGTTTGTCTCGACCTCCGATGAAATAGCGCTTGACTACGTGTTTTTCATTATTATAGTGGATTTGTTTGAGCGACTTTTTCATCCTTATCATTGTAAAGAATATCAAACGTCTTATACTGATTTCCAAAATCAGCTTTTTCCTGATTCTTTTGGTCGCTGAATAGAATGTCTTCTTCTTTTCTGTTTAACAACACAAGTTCTTCAATTGAAGTTTCCTTGATTTCCTACACTATCTTTCACTATATTTTTGAAAAGCGCAGGAGTCACCTCAATCCGCTCTAACTTTAAATTTTTCTGTTGAATTTATATCACTTGAATACCTACGATTTATATTTTAACTGGTTCTCGTAGATTTGCAGCAGAACCAAGCTGCCTAAATCGCTATGAAAATATTGTTAATAATATTTTTCTTTTCATATATTCTTCTATAAAAACGGCGTATTAACGCCATTTTTATTCTTCTATATAGTATTCAATAATAATGGATGTAGCAGACCGCATCTCCCGAAATATAGATGATGGCACCTATGATGAGCTCATAGCAGATGAACAGCACTATATATAGCCGTCAGCAATAATAGCCGATGTGTTTTCATCAACGCATAGTTCAGAAATAGTGAAAGCACAAGCCACAGTGATACAGGGACTATACTCCCAGCTACTATATAAGGCCATGTAAGTACATCACGTACATCATTCAATATTTTTATATCAAAGATTGGCATATAAAGTAGTAAGTTCCCCAAAATCCAACCGACTGGTCCTATGAACTTTAGCTTCTTAATCGTATCCATTTTTATCTAGAATAGACTCGGTTACCTCTGAATCCTTTTCGACAGATACGTATTCTTTATTAATGTAAAAGCCCTTTTGAATATTCCGTTTTACAAAAGCCCACTCTTGAACAGAAAACGTAGCGTACCATCAACATTTTCATACTCTTTATATTTAGCAGTATCAGTGGTACCTACGTCTACCTCACCCCAAGCGCCCGTTACCATCTCACAACCACTATCTACAAGTTTCATATCGGCTGAGTAGTACTTTCCACACGACTTGGAAAACTGGTACGCATCTCGCTTCTTATCAACTGAGCCAAAAATGCCTGTTACTACTATGTTTGACTAACTTACTCACTTACCACATCTTCCCACGAGTATCAATGTAGCGTATCTTGCCTAAAATCGTATATAGATCCCTTCGATACGTAATGTCTCACCATAATTAAAAACCAAGCTTTCTCTCCTTATTGAAACTATATATAAATGTATATTACTAATTACTATGATTGTACACGGATTGTGAAAACCTGCCAACACTTCTAGATTTAAAAAAGATAAACTCATTAAATGTATTTTAATATCAACTATAACGAAAAGACTCAGTAAACTGTAGGTCCTTATATTAGTGCGAGTTGAGGACTTGAACCCTCACAGGCACGCTCACCACCCTCAAGATGGCTGTCTGCCATTCCACCACAACCAGCATGGAATACAAATGGGCCTCAGGACAGAATCGAAACTGTCGACACACGAGTTTTTCAGTCCGTTGCTCACCAACTGAGCTACCAGGCATGATTTTTGTATAGCGACCCCGATCGAATTTGAACTGGCGATCTTCGCCGTGACAGGGCGACATGTTAACCGCTACACCACGGGTGATCGCATATCAACTCGTTGACTACTTGTACATAATATCATGGATTTAAGAGCAATGCAACTATAAGAAATATAATTACAAATCTATAAATAATTGATTATATTTTGATAATCGTTATTTTTATAGCTTTTTATAAAAGTATCTCTATATTATATTACAGGAATCCACCCTTTATCGTCATAATTCGTCGGTTTTCGCAATAGTACAATTTTCTCTCATAAGCTATAATAGGTTATACCCTTTACATAGAAATCATCCTGTTCTTTACTCAATATGCTCAATATGTATATATTCAATATGAAAAAATGCCGCTATAGAAACATGAAAAGGATTCGCTATGAATGAGTTTCAATTCAAAAGGTATTATTATCGCTCTTATCATAGCTATTGTAGGAGCGATGGCTGCAGCATGGTACTTCTTATGGTATATACCATACACCAGCCCTACATTAAAATCATTCACCAAGCAGTACAAGATAAAAGATGCAGACGAGCATTACGCCGCATAGATATAAAATCCATTGTAAAAACATTGTAGAACGAGAAGGCAATAAATATGTCGATACATCTACCCCACTTGGTAAACTGCTACAATCGAGTAGCTACCAAAACATTTGGACCAGCTCTTATCGAGACGTAATACGGACATATATCGAAAGATCCTGACAGTTTTAAATCTGAATCATCACCAATAATACTACCAGCAAATGATGATAATAAGTCTATGGTAGATCGTCTTGTAGAAGGTCGCCATATTTAAGGAACATGATGTAGAGGTTAAAACCTGAAGTCAGAAGATAACGGTGATACGGCTACTGTGACTGTAACGATACAAAATAATAAAAGAATATGACAAAAGATATAAGAGTTTTGATGCGTCATTTAGGAGATGGAACATGGGTAATTTTACGATATTCTGATATCGAGGACCTATATACTATCACTAGAAAATAAATATCTTTGTATTTTCTAACATTTTAAATTTCAGATCTTAGAAAATAGATCTATGTCGTTTTCTGAGACGAGCCATTTTACATTGTAAAACCAACAAGGACAGTATCTACTGAAAAGTATACTGTCCTTTTATTATCCTATAGTCTTAATAATCGTAAGTTCTCATGTAGGACGAGTACTTACATAACTCAATTACAAATATAACTAAATCCATTAAAAATGAGATTTTATCTATCAAAATCTACAATAGCCAAGTGTTAGTCACTTGTGAGATAAGGCGTTGCATCATCTATCATATCAAGCGCCACACATGGGATGACTTACCTTTTACTAGTAAAGTTCTAACGTGTGAGGATCCTTCACACTTTACAGGGCGTAGATGGTTAGCAGTTACTAGATTGTCGCCACCAAATTTATGAGAACCTACCAGTTCATTACTCATCATACCTGCACGACTTCTGCAAAAAGCTAATGCGCACCACCGTTTAAATAGCCTTGCGGTTGTTTGTAGAAACTCAGTTAAATTCATTTCGCAATACTATGTTATCACTCGTCATACGAGCATCCAATTTGTAGAGTTCAATTAAATTCATAGTGTTGTTTCTCCACACACCGCCTCTAGTCTATCATCAAGACTGTTACACCTAGTCCATCTCCATCGAACATGCCTGTACCATCTTTAAATGTTAAATCTGGGAAAATAAGATCTTGTCCAAAATATCTATTTGAGTCAGATAAATCCCCTGCCATATAGGAATCTCCTAGTGCAGATGAGCTGGACATGAAGCATTTTAGAAACCCCTGACTCTACCATGCTACCAATCCAATATGGAATATGACGTTCTCTACATAGATTAATAGCCGCTTTTGTTGGAATAAGACCACCCATTCGCCCTTTTACATTTCAACACATCGATTAAGTCATATTCACAGCATAGGACAGATCATTATATCCTAAAATGGACTCATCTAAACAAATTGGCGTATAGATTTTCCAATCGTCATCATTAAGACATCCCCACTTCCAATCTCTATAAGATTGAAGGTTTGCCATCACAAAGGGCTCTTCAATACAAGCTAGACCTAAACCGTCATACTGACGCACCTTATCGATTTCTTGATACGAATAGCTTGATTTGCACTCAGCCGCTAAAACTAAGTCCGGATAATGTTTATGAACTAGAGCTACTCGTTCATAACCATCTACAGGATTTACCTTTAATTTAATCCGCTTACAACCACTTTGCAACATGGCACTCTACAATATCGAGTAATTTGTTCTATTGGTACATCACCGATAACGACAGCCACTTTCAATAGTATCTTGTGGCTGTCCCATAATATAGAAACAGAGTTTACACTCTATCTCGTCGCAATGAAGATGAATGAGTGCATTTTCTAAAGCCGCAATAGCCATGGCATATTGTCTCGATTGAGCCAAAATTGTAGTGTCGTACATAGGTCAGTGAGCGGCTTAGGCCGCATCAAGCGCAGATTAAAGATATAATCATCTACTAAGGTTTTTCCAACAGACTTCTACTGTCTCAAATGTATAGAATGGGTCTGTGAAAAGCTACACATTCCCATACCCTACATATCCTTGTTGATCCTCGGATTACGGATTACGATGGTTTCCCGCTCTTTTACCTCCCCTTAGCGGTCTTGAAGTTAAAGTTCAGCGGCAATTTAAGGCGATATGCAGTTATACTTTTTAAAGTTTAAAATATCATTCATAGGTGCCTCAGTTTTTCTAATTTCAATTCATGCGCAATATTTTGCCAGTTCCATTTCGAGGCAATGCGGTTAATACTTTTTACATTTCTGAACCTTATATTTCGCTAAAGAATTAGTCATAAAGTCTATAATTTCATCTGTAGTCATGCTTTCACCATCATGAAAGGCTACAAAAGAGCGCTGGCACTTCTCCCCATTTAGTATCTGGTATAGGAACAACCGCACATTCTTTCACTGCTGGTAATGTATACACTAAATCCTCTAGTTCCTTAGGGTAAATATTTTTCCACCAGAAATGATGCAGATCCTTACGAGCGATTCAAAATCATAAACAAAGCCATCCTCATCGATGTAGCAATATCATCTGTATTCAAAGTCTCCATCGATAGCTTCCTTTGTTGATATAACCAGACATAACCATCGGGCCCGAGTCAAATGAATTTCGCTCACTCCATCCGCATCAGGGTTATCGATGCGAACCTGCATACTAGGCTAAATGGCTTTACCTACAGATTCTCGTTTATGAGGATAATCCAATACCGAAGGTCACGCTTTGACTAAAGGTTTCAGTCATACCGTAGGTCTTATGAGATAGGCAAGATTTCTTTTCACAAGCATCGATGAGGCCATGGAATGGACTCTCCACCGAGCAAGATAACTCGTAAATGATGGTGAGTAATACGCGACTCTAATTGAGTCAGAATGGTGGGCACGAGGACATCATATGATTTTGCTCCAGATTCTATGAGTTTTAGAACTTGAACCTCATCATAGTTTAGGCAAAATAGTGATAGCTCGTTCCGTTATAAAAGAGACCCGCATCAAGATAGATAATCCACTCACATGGAACAGAGGCAGTACCATTGTCAATTATCCTGCTCTGTTTTCCTAGTACCTCTTGGGATGCTTGTACATGAGATTTAATTTGCCCCCATCGAAGCGGTACAGACTTTATTGCCCCGTAGTAGCGCTCGTATTCATGATAGTAGCTATGTCTGCGTCCGCAAAAAGTCCAATCAAAGGAATCCTCGCCCGCTAAATCCAGATAGAATACTTTCAGAGTTTCAAACTCAATTGTAACAATTGAATTAGCAGCCTCCAAAACCAACGAATGAGATAACTGATTTTTCCAGCAAGATCTGATACCACAGAGCAACTTCAAAATTGATACTTGAGTTTCAACGGCATCAGGCAATTGACTACGTCGTTCTTTGCTGTGTAGTACGGCGCAACACTCTAATTGATCCAATTGGTTCGCTATTTCGTTTGGCTTTAAGATGTACATTGAGTAGAAGTACCTCTTTATGAGACTAGCATAGCAGCCAACACATACATTGCCATGGTCACAGAGTTATCCGGATAAGATGGCCACACGAAGATGCATCTAAAGGTGCTAAATTACGAGCTACATAGAGTACACCACGATATATATCGTTATAAGTATATTCATTTATACATTTTACGATTGAGGTAGTGCTGTGCACCACACGTAACCACTCCATTATCTCACCTCGTATCTAAACCTAATCACCTAATAAGTAATCACTAAATTACCAATTACCAGTAAATAGTAAATAGTAACGTAACTAATAACTAAAAATAATAATTGAAATATGATAAATAAATAGATATTACAAGAAAGGCGCCTCTATAGAGGCGCACTTGTCGTTTTAACCGTTAATATAATCCGTCAGTACTAGGACTGTATCGACTCCGATTAAGGAATTTGAGGGAATTGTTTGAAGTTAGGTTTCCGTTTTTCTTTGAACGCGTCGCGACCTTCTTTGCTTCATCGATTGTGTAGTACATCAATGTGGCGTCCCCTGCAGATGTTGTAACCCTGCAGTCCATCTGTATCGGCATTGAGCGCCTTTCAACATGCGCAAAGCCATTGGAGATAATTCTAGATTTCGCTACACCATTGAACTGTTTCTTCTTCCAATTTATCGAATGGTACCACAGTATTAACCATGCCCATTTTGATACGCTTGAGCTGCTGTGTATTGACGGCACAAGAACCATACTTCACGAGCGCGTTTGTGACCGATCAGTGAGCCAAGTATCCTGCACCGTAACCAGCATCGAAGGAACCTGCACGAGGACCAGTTTGACCGAATTTTAGCATTTTCAGAAGCAATTGTGGGTCACATACGATGTGCAATACGTGACCGCCACCGATAGCACAACCATTAACCATTGCAATAACAGGTTTAGGGATGACGCGAATTAAGCGTTATGCAATCGAGAACGTTCAAGCGAGGCACATTGTCTTCACCCTACACAACCACCGTGACCACGTACGCTTTGATCACCGCCGAGCAGAATGCCTCTTATCTTCGCCCTTACCGTGGTTAGCACCAGTCAATGCGATTACGCCCTACTTCGTTATCTTCACGAGCTACTGCAGAAAGCATCAATTAACTCCATTACCGTTTTTGAGGACGGAACGCATTGCACTTCTGGACGAGTTAATAGTACCCTTGCAATGCCGTTATATGTTTCGTAAATTACATCTTCCATAATACGATTCAATACTTTCCAATCAAATTTGCTCATGGACTTAACCTTTTCTTCTGTAAAAATCAATACCGCTTGTTCAAAAATCTGCGGTTTTCTCTATATGTACATTATGTCCGCCCTTCGACGATGACATGATTAAAAGCTTGGCAACTTGCCAACATACATCTCTTCCTATTGTAGTATGTGTATCTAATGCGCCACTACATATAAACCTTTCAACAGAGAATTTTCTAATTTATCCCTACGCAAGGCATTACCCCTGCCCTGAGCCACGCAATGTGCAGGCTAAGGCGTACGTACTATTATTGGATCGACGTAGATAGATTAATTCCTCTACCCCTTCTGAAAGCTAGCTTTTGACTCTCAAAAATAGGAACCTCTGCCCATCGTGCAGCAAACCAAGCACCATCATGATCTTCATGTGACTCGCTAAGTCTTCATCCGCCTTTACGGCGCTCTGCTCGCTCACCATCGAAGCGATGCCTGCCGAGCCACTTTCAAGAATGAGGACCTTTGATTTCACTTTCATACTCCAATGCTGGGAAAGTGCATACGAGCACCATGGAATAGCCCAGTGAGGTAATAGCTTTCACCAACCATATGATAGATAACTAGTGTGCAAATCCTCTATCATTTGAGGGAATGGTGTAAGCCCATCCTCATCAGGAATATCTGAATCACTCATGACCTATCAAGTCAATACGGACCAACGATACTGCAGATTAATAGCATCCCAAGTATAGCTCGATTCAGAGAAGCTGTGTAAACATACAATAGGTTCCCCTTCACCTACCACAGTCAAACGTATGTGACCTCTCCTAAGTCAAAAGTACATGCGTTGAGCTGGATTACACAAAGCATTATCTACAATACTGCAAAAATACTGACCATAGTAATGCCCCCATATCAACTGGAAACCTTTTGTATATTTCCTATGTAACCTGCTGACTATATTCCCCGTCTGTTGGTATTTCAATATATGAACGCTCAGATTCCGTGCTAACTTTAGCTAATACAGGGTGCCAACTCATCGGGACTAGAGATTTTAGTACCCACAACCATAGAGTTTTGCAGCCCCACTATAATCTAAAACCTTGTGATGTAGAGAACAAGTAGATCAAAAATGTTTTGACCCCTTTTGCGGTAAACATTCAAAAATACCGCCTCCATCGTTATTATGCACAATCGTCAAATTGAGATTATGTTTCTAGCGACCGCTACTGTTTAGAATCATGGAACAAAGACAAATCACCCGTTACGAGATATGCAGGCTGACCATTTGTGGCAAGACCTAGTGCAGTTGAAACGAGTACCATCAATACCATTGACACCTACGATTTTCCCGTAAAGAACGAGCTATCGACTCTCCAGAGAGAGCAGTAATCAAAAGTCATGAATGGTCATACTATTCGCCACAAACAGTGGCTATTATCAGGAATATACTGCTTGCAACTCGCGTATCGTGCGACCTTCAAAACCAATGGTTCTTCTATGGCCGTACTTAGTTGAGCTTTTTACCACTACTTCTAAACGTTGCCATCGTGTTTAAGATATGCATTAGATTCGTTCTTTACAGCTGGGACAAATGCGTAAACATATCGATGCTTGCTTGACATGTATGGTAGTCATTTTGGATTCATGGAGTCCATTGTAGGATTTGACTCTATATACTCCACATTAGTCCCAACTCGCAACCATCTGTTGCACGCGTTTTCAGACAACAATTCTGACCAAACTGAATCACGCAATCCGGCTTTTAGTACATGCCATAACTCTTTATCCGCTAAATAAATGCATCATACGTTGAAATGCAACATCAGGAAATGTCTGAGTCTGTTTGTATCGTTACACGATTGATATTAACGATTATCATCAGTAGCATCGGTCTTATGCCAGCGTCTTCATATGGACAATGGATCCGCCAAGATAGGGAGCTTGTAAAGCTTTCTCCGCAAAGGAGTGAATGGGATTCAACTTTCGTTTACATCGATTTGTGGACCAGCTAAAATAGAACTCTTATATTGCGTACAATCGATTGTTAAGTGTTACTATATGTAGTATTTTTATAGCCACGCTACTTGGTGTCTTTACTTACAGTAGCTTGGATTACTGTGTTATCACTTCTATTCTGATAGCAAATACAGTCACCGTAATTGGCTTAAACTACTGTAAGGGACTACGTCCCGCCTCAAGTGCTTACGATCTAGTTCAGTACCAATGGCGTGCAAAGAGACATTGATATGGACTGGCCCTTTTGTGTCCATAGCTTTTCATATACGCCTTTGCGAGCTCACTTGGCTGGATATGTATAGTAATGAGTCCTCTTGCGGCACCGCTAATTTCTTTCGTAATAGTTTACGGCTGTGCCAAAAATCTTTGTGTTGATCTACATGTCGAGGAGCCCCTACACGCAACAAGGTATGAGGTCAGTCAGGCAAGTATGACAAGAGGTGACCCCTGCTATATTGGAGCTCTAAAATAGCGGGCAACACGAGCCACTGCCAGAACCAGATGTACGCAAGACTAGTACAGTTGGTTCTTTATGAGCCTGCAATGCCAGCGCCATAAAAGCTAGCAGAGCGCTCATCTATATTCATATATGTTTCAAAACCTTCATGCCTCCGTGAAAAGACATGGCCACATGTGGTAGAACGAGAACTGGGCTAAACACCGCATGTCGGACGCCGAGTTGGTAAAAACCTAGTCTACCAAGGCAGCAATATATTCATTCATTATATTCCCTTTCAAACACCCCCTAGAGGGATGAAACTATTATAACGCATCAAGAATGGTGCGCATTTTATTGATAGTTTCAGCGTACTTCTTCATCCGCATCAGAATCAGCTACGACGCCACATCCCGCAGTAGGCATACAATACATTATCCATGATAAGAGCAGATCGTATAGCAACTACAACGATGCCGTCCCCCATATCTTTCATAAAGCCAAAAGGCGCTGCGTACATACTGCGCTCATGGGACTTCGTACTTTGTGCAATGCTAGCGCCTTTTTCCGAGGTTCACCGCAAGGCTGGTGTAGGTGTACACTTTGCCCATTCCACAAGAGATTTTTGTACTATCCTTGCAGTAATATATGGTACGCAAATGATAGAGGTGAGATAACTCCATAATGCCCGTTTCACCGTAACATCTGAGGATATGGTTTCATCGATATCCACGATACGGTCACGAACAATATTATGTTCTATAGAGATTTTTCTTACTGGTTAGCAGTTGTTCCTCTGTCCACGCATTTAGTCCATCCTTTGGGGCTGTTCCAGCCATAGCATAGCTGACATTTCACCACTCGATGGCGGACTAGAATCTCTCGGCGATGCACTCACAAAGGTACGCCCATCCTTTTCATAGCCAAAGATAAAGCAATTTGATTATTATCTGACTAAATTTAGCTAAGATACTTGCTACATTGTATGGTGTTTCACTGCTAGTGACTCTACCTCGCGAGAGGAGACGACCTTCAGTCATCTCACCACTCACTAATACCATTGGCAGATAGCATTCATCAATCGTGTCCCAATCCGCCTTTATCATCACTGGTTTCTCTTGTAGTTGTGATGAACCTCGAGGCACCTCATAATTCTCTAATCAGTACACTTTCACCAGCATGCAGAGTAGAAGGACTCTCCATTTTCTACGATGTAGTAATGGGTAAAAGCAATCATTTCTCATGGCCCTATATTAGACCATTTAGGTCTTTAGTCTCAAAAAGTATCCCCATAAAATACAGTAAGCGTAATTATGGCGGTCCTCATCATCTTTAACCGTCGCCAGACGTTTAGCGCCCACAACGATGCGGTCACTTTGGCGATCCACCCAAAAATACGCGTTCTTCATTGGGAAATTCATCCAAAATGATATCGGACTATTCAGTTTTAACGGTTCTTTGTTATATTTCATAGTTGTATGTCGCTATAAGAAAAATAGACTAGTAAAACACCTAACATGTAGAAGATGTACTTCTACACTCAGGCGCCATCAATAGGTTTCAAAATTTTTGAGATGAGCCTAACGCCATCACACGTCGATGGGCCCTCTTTATATCTACATTATTATAACATAGGTAACAGTTAAAGGTAGAATAAAAACCTCACACCACATGCATCTATGCATAAAATGAGATTTTATATTTTTGAAATGCTATGTACTATTTAAAACATGTACTGATGTAAAAGACCTTAGTTTATTTGAAAGTTTTCGCCCCACATATCTGTACGATATTGTACGCCCTCAAAAGTCAATGCAGTCTATACGTCCATAAGCTCTATCGAGCGCTGTTCTAAGGTTCTACCAAGGCCCACAACGCGAGCACAGCGGCCGCCATTTGTAACATATTCTTCCAACAAGTTTTGTATCAGAGTGGAATACGATGGTTGTATCATGTTGTTTAATATCACCATGAATCACATCACCCTTTGGAGGATGTTTCAGGGTACCCTTTAGAAGCAAGAATGACACTAAGCTGCCGAGGAGTCTTTCCATTTCACCATATCAGTTGTTACAGTGCTCTGTGGCAAGCTCATCATAACTCGACCCAAGTCACCATCAAGCAATGGCAATACTACTTTGTGTTTTGCGATCGCCAAAGCGGGCATTAAATTCTACAACCTTAGGGCCTTGAGGCGTAATCATAAGACCTGCATAGTAGACATGCCCACATAAGGCATCCTCTTTCTCCATGGCAGCTACCATAGGTTCTAAAAATTGTCTTCATCGCCTCATCTCGTAATGCATCAGTAAGCACTGGCGCTAGCATAGGTACCCATGCCACCTGTATTAGGACCCCTTTATCTCCATCAAAATGCGTTTATGGTCTTGAGATGCAACTCATAGGAACTACTGTTCTACATATCTACAAAAAGCAAGCAAGCTCAGCTTCTTCACCTTCCATGAACTCTTCAATAACCACGGTATCTATCAGCCTCTCCAAAGCGATTGCCGCTGAGCATATCTTCTACAGCTGCATTTGCTTCGTCAATAGTCATAGCCACTACAACACCCTTGCCAGCGGCTAAACCATCAGCTTTAACTACAATAGGAGCACCAGTTTGACTGATAAATTGCTTGTCTACCTTATGAAACACACCATAGGCAAAGCTGTTGGGATATTGTATTTTTCATTAAATCTTTATAGGAACACTTTGATCCTTCTAGTCGAGCAGCTGCTTTAGAGGGACCAAACACAGAATTCCAGCTGCATTGAGTGCATCTGCTAAGTCCTGCTACAAGAGGAGCCTCTGGACCAACAACGACTAAGTCAATATGATTATCTTTCCAAAAACGTATTAAATGATTGCTTTGCTGCCAATCAATGCCGACTAGCTCTGCACAATCTGACATGGCCGCACTACTAGGAATGGCATATACCTTGTTACGCTAGGGCTGATGGACAATCGCCATGCTAATGCATGTTCGCGGCCGCCGCTACCGATTACATATACTTTCATAAATCCTCCATCGACGCTCTAAACGCCATCAATACATCATTTACGTAAGCACCTATATTCTCTATAATCATCATATGCGTATCAATGATTACGAGCTAGTGTCGACGTAACCCTCAATTATGCTAAACAAATTAATGTTTAAAGTGACGAATGCTTGTAAATTCATAGCAATGCCCGCTTCGTCGGCAGCCTTGATGGATTCTTTCGTCTCGAATAGAACCACCCTGTTGAATAATGGCTGCAATACCATGCTTTTGCCGCCGTTTCTACAGTATCCCCAAAGGGGAAGAACGCATCAGATGCTAACACAGCACCTTTTGCAGCTTCACCAGCTTGTTCAAGAGCAATTTTTGGAGACCCAACGCGGTTCATTTGACCCGCCCCAACACCGAGGGTACGTTTTTCATTGGAAATCAAAATCGCATTGGATTTACTGTTTTACGAGCTTTCCACGCAAATTCGAGAGCTTTCCATTGTTCCTCTGTTGGCTGTACTTTCGTAACCACTTTATAGTTAGCGCGGTCTTCTTGGATATCATCTTCTGTTTGAACTAACAGGCCACCAGAAACCTCACTGTCACTTGGCCAGATTCAGCTTAGATAACCTCGATGAGTCGAATATTTTTCTTTGCCTCGAGAATGTCTAATGCTTCTTTTGTGAAAGCAGGAGCCATGATGACTTCTAAGAAAATTTTGCTCATTTCATCTGCCGTATCAGCATCTACTTCACGGTTTAAAGCAACGATACCACCAAAGGCGGATACAGAGTCTGCTTTCGTAAGCATTTACATAAGCATCATGCAATGGTAGAAGGTACGCCACATGGATTTGTATGCTTAATGACACATGCTGCAGGATCTGTAAATCCCACACCATATTCCAAGCCAGCTTCCATATCTACGATGTTGTTATAGGAAAGCTCTTTGCCATGGAGTTGTTTCAAGGCCCCCATGCCATGAGCTGTGCCAATTTCTTTGTAGAATGCCGCTTTTTGATGCGGATTTTCACCATACCGAAGGTCAGTTACCTTTTCATAAGCACTTAAATATTCAGGTGGTGTAGGACCTTCGTCTAAGACACCACTCATATAGTTAGCAATGGCTACATCATAGCTGCAGTATGAGCAAAGGTTTCTAAAAGACCAAAAACGATATTCCTTTAGTGCAATTTCACCATGTTCTTTAAGCATAGCTAAGATTTCATCATAATGATTTGGATTTACAACGATACCTACATACGCATGGTTCTTCGCAGCAGAGCGCACCATGGTAGGGCCACCGATATCGATATTTTCAATAGCTTCCTCTAAGGATACATTTGGTTTGGCAATGGTTTCACGGAATGGATAGAGATTGACTACTACTAGGTCAATTGGTTCAATACCATGATCCGCCATAGCTTGTTGATGCTCTGCATTATCACGGATAGCCAAAATACCACCATGAACCTTTGGATGCAATGTCTTTACACGGCCGTCCATCATTTCAGGAAAACCAGTCAAAGATTCTACCGCTTTTGCTGCAATGCCTGCATCAGTAATAGCCTTAAGGGTCCCACCTGTGGAATAAATGGTTACACCTAATTCAACTAAACCTTTCGCAAAGTCTACAATACCTGTTTTATCAGAAACGCTAAGAAGTGCATTTTTAATCATGTAACCGCTCCATTTGCTTTCTCATCAATCTTCAATATATACAACGCGACCTTTTATAGTGAGCTTATCCTCACAAAATAGTCGCAACGCCTCTTTATATGTTTTATGTTCGATAGGTAATAATCTATCACTCAAGGTATCCTCTGTATCATCGGGTAGTACAGGCACCGTATTCTGCATAATGATAGGCCCCGTATCCATTCCCGCATCAACAAAGTGTACCGTACACCCCTGTAATTTTTTTACGCCTGTCAATGTTTGTTGATGACCATGAAGGCCTGGAAATGATGGTAACAGAGCAGGATGAATATTTAATATACGATGTTCATATCGCTCTATCAAAGGAGCACCTACAATACGCATATAGCCTGCCAAGACGATACCATCAACCTTATAAGGCTCTAAAGCATCTAGTTGAGCCTGTTCGAAGCTAGCTTTAGAATCATAGTCGCTACGTTCCATAACAATAAGTGGAATATTCCAAGATTTAGAACGTTCCACAATTCCTGCATTGCCGTCATCTGTAATAATTACAACAAATTCACCATTAATATAGCCTTCTTGCATGGCCTTATACAGTGCTTCACCATTAGAACCACGACCACTGGCAAAGAGGGCTAATCTCTTTTTAGAATTACGCATCGAACTCAGCCCCTTTAAGGACAACAGGACCATCACCACTTACAATGCAGCCAATTTCATATACCGTTTCACCACGACTAGAAAGGTTTTCTTTAACCGTTTCTACATCCTTTTGATCAACGATAACAATCATACCAATGCCCATGTTGAAAGTACGGTACATTTCAGGCCAGGCAACATTGCCCCATTCTTGTAGTTTTGTAAATACAGGTAGTCGTGGCCATGTAGTGACATCAACCTCTGCAGTAACGCCTTTTGGCAATACACGAGGAATGTTTTCATAGAAGCCACCGCCGGTAATATGAACCATACCTTTACAAGCTGTTGTTCAATCAATGGCAATACAGCTTTAGGATATAAACGAGTAGGCGTCAATAATTCTTCGCCTAAGGTTTTACCAAACTCTGGAATTTTTGTATCCATAGATAATTGTTTATGGTCAAATACAATTTTACGAACCAAGGAGAAGCCATTAGAATGTACACCAGACGATGGAAGACCTAAAATTACGTCGCCAGCTTTGATACTTTCACCGGTAATCAATTTAGGACGATCAACGATACCAACGGCAAAACCAGCCACATCGTAATCATCGTTATCGTAAAATCCCGCCATTTCAGCAGTTTCACCGCCTAGTAAAGCACATCCGGACTCTTCACAAGCCTCTGCCACACCGCGCACAATATCTGCTACTTTCAAAGGATCAAGTTTACCAACTGCAATGTAATCGAGGAAGAATAAAGGCGTTGCACCTTGCACAAGAATATCATTAACACTCATAGCTACGCAATCTTGGCCAATTGTATCATGCTTATCCATCATGATAGCTAAACGTAATTTGGTACCTACCCCATCTGTACCGGATACGAGCATAGGGTCAGACATAGAGTGACCAGCTAAGGAATAGAGGCCCCCAAAACCACCTAAATCACCTACAACACCAGGTGTATAGGTGCGTTTTACAGATTCTTTCATCAATTCGACGGCGCGATTACCTGCATCAATATCAACGCCTGCATCACGATAGGTTAAACTAGTTTTATTCGAGCACATATTTGACCCCTTCCTCTTGTTCCGCAGGAACCTCTACACTGTAATCACCATTAAAGCAAGCAAAACATAAATCATTAGGCGCTATATCAGATACAGCACGACATAAGCCGTCACGAGACAAATAATGTAATTTGTCAGCATGAATATAATCTTTTATTTCATCTACTGTATGTGTGGCAGCAATTAGCTCTTTACGCACCGACGTATCAATACCATAGTGACAGGAATACTCAATTGTTGGTGAGCTTACACACTTGTACACCTCTTTAGCGCCCGCTTCCTTTAGCATTTTAACGATGATGCCACTCGTAGTACCGCGTACGATAGAATCATCGATAAGGACAATCCGTTTGCCCCCTACAATGTGGGGCAATGCATTAAGCTTCATACGAACAGCTAATTCCCGTTCCTCTTGATTTGGCTTGATAAAGGTACGACCGCTATAGCGGTTTTTCACTAAGCCTTCTGCAAATGGTATGCCCAATGCACGAGCATAGCCTAGTGCGGCTGTAGTGCCAGAGTCAGGAATAGACATAACGATATCTGCATCGTATTTAGTTTCGTTATATAATTCACGCCCCATATTAAGACGAGATTGATATACCGATTGACCATCGATATGGCTATCACCACGGGCAAAATAGATATATTCAAAAACACAAAGCTTTTTGTCAATTTTCTCTGGTTCTGCATAGATAACACTACGTACACCAGAGTCATCGATAATTACCATTTCGCCCTTGGATCGATGTGACGAATAAACTCAGCTTTTTATAGCATCTAAGGCACAGCTTTTCACTAGAAAGGACATAGCCATTTAGCCGTTTTGCTCTAAACAAAGAGGTCTAAAGCCTTGGGGATCACGCACACCTACCAAGGAGTCGTTCGTAGTAATAACTAGAGAAAAGGCTCCTTCAATTTGACGTGCCGCATCGGCAATACGTTCCTCTTGTGTCTCAGCTTTAGAGCGAGCAATGAGGTTTACGATAACCTCAGAATCCATTGTCGTTTGAAAAATGGAACCATCCGCTTTTAAGACGTTTACGAATGGCTAGGGCATTCGTTAAATTACCATTGTGAGCCACTGCAATTTGACCGCCTTGGTAATGAATTACTAACGGTTGGATATTCCGTGGATTGTTGGAACCTGTTGTAGAGTACCGCACATGACCAGTCCCCATATGGCTTGGTAAGGATGGTAGTTCTTTAATGGCCTCAGTCAACAAGCCCATACCTTTTTTTAGTTCTACATCATGACCATCGGTAACGGCAATGCCCGCGCTTTCTTGTCCACGGTGTTGGAGCGCAAAGAGTCCCCAATATACATAGCGTGCTACATCAATGGTTCTATCATAGACACCGAATACACCACACTCTTCATGCCATTTATCAAAAACTGGATCGTAGTTCATTGTGCCCCCTTAGGCGCGTTCGCCAGTAAGACGGAATAACATTTCCTTGTACGCTTCTTCAATATTGCCAAGATCTCGACGGAAACGGTCTTTGTCGAGTTTTTCACCTGTTGTAGCATCCCAGAAACGGCATGTATCAGGAGAGATTTCATCGCCTAATAATACTTCACCATTATGTGTACCAAATTCTAATTTAAAAATCTACAAGGGTTACATTTTTTTAGTAGCCAAGAATTTTTTTCAAAAATATCGTTTACTTTTAACGTGATTGTAGAGATTACATCAAGTTGTTCTTGAGTAGCCCAGCCAAGTGCTGTGATTTGGGATTCATTAGCAAATGGGTCACCTAATTCATCATTTTTGTAGCAGAATTCAAGAATTGGATGTTTAAGAGGAGTACCTTCTTCAATACCAAAGCGTTTAGCCATAGAACCAGCTGCAATGTTACGAACGATAACTTCTAGAGGAATGATATCCAACGTAAGTACTGTTTGATTACGATCATCTTCGCGACGAACGAAATGAGTCGGAACGCCTTCTTTTTTCAATAATTCGAAGAAGAAGGAAGAGATTTTATTGTTCAATACGCCTTTGCCAAGGATAGTATCATGTTTCTCGCCGTTAAATGCGGTAGCATCATCTTTGTAATGAACAATGTACTCGTCTTTGTTATCTGTTTGATATACTTGTTTTGCTTTACCTTCATACAATAATGTTAATGTTTCCAAGTTGATGTTAGCCATGATGTGTCTCCTTTTACTCTTATCTATTCAAAGATGTATAAATGATGATGTAAACGCTTCAAACGATTATAGTTTAATGGCACCTTGTAATTCAGCATTGTCCGCTAATACTTTTTCAGCCATATCTTTGCGATACTGTACATATCGGTCTTTCAATTCTTTGTTGAAAGCTGCTCCAATTTGGACTGCAAAAAGTGCTCCGTTTTTAGCACCATCTACAGCCATAGTTGCTACAGGCATACCAGATGGCATTTGAACAATAGCAAGCAAGGAATCGATACCTTTTAAAGCTGTTGCATTAAGAGGAATTCCGATAACAGGCAATGTAGTGAAGCTAGCTACTACACCTGGTAAGTGGGCCGCTGCACCAGCACCAGCTATAAAAGCGATAGCCCCTTCATCTTCAAGTCGTAACAAAACCTTTACAGCTTCAGGTGTACGATGAGCTGAAGCTAAATAACCATTTCATAAGGAATGTTAAATTCATCAAGCACGGCAGATGCCTTTTTCATTGTGTGTCTAGGTCAGACTTTATGCCCATACTAATACCGACCTTCATGATCCTCCTAATCAAAAAGCCCAGCCGAAACAGACTGGGTCAAATGCGCACAACAGTCGCTGTAGACTTGCTTTTGAGTTTGTTGATTTGCATAGTTCACGGTGCTACCTCCTTCTTGTACACAAATTGTAACACCCTAACATTTACAAAATCAACACTATTTTCGAATATTATTTAATTAATTATTTTTATTATTCGTTATATTCCGAACTTTTTCAAAAATATTGAATTCAATTATATCTACTTTATTCAAATTGGTTGATTACAAAATATCCTACTACATTTTATACAAAAGCCATTCTTCAGTAAACTGTACTATATACACTATCATATATGTTTTTCAGATAGTAAAGAGGGTATCCTATCTATAAAGATAGGATACCCTCTTTTATTTAATTTCCGAACATTATGCCAGTTAATCTATATTTGTTATTGATTAGTGAGTACCACTTTCAAAAGCAGCTTTCAACTCACCTACAGCTTCAGGTACATAATCTACAATAGAAGACATCAATGCATACATTAATGCAGGTTCAAACGCATCATCACCACACATATATACGCAGTCCAAATATAGACTAGAGTCTTGTTCATCAATATAAAGTTTATAGTTTTTGTATGTCGCATTATCTCGATTGATCAACGCATTTAAGGCAGCCATGTTTTGTGCAGTTACCTTTTCAGGGCCCAATACCAAACGAATAACACTGTAAATACTGTTATCAAGAATGACAAATAACGGCATATCCCACAACGGGGATTTAATATAAGAACGGTATACAACAGTACCGTCTTCATCATCAAAATCCTTACGTTCAAAGGATGTGATTTCTTCGTCTTTTAAAAACTTATCAAATAATAACGCTTTAGGATTCATAACAACCTCTATTAAGCTAAACCAGCTACTTTAAGAATGCCTTTATGCACAGCATCTAAGTGTGGTTGAACAACTTCAAGCAATAAATTAACTACTACTGTAGGATCAAACTGTTCTGTCAAACCAGGAACAGATACATCCATATAGATGTTATTATCTTCATTGCTTACATAGTATTTAGATACTTTATAATCTTGATTTAATGTGTTAAGTTCTTTTAACACAGCAGGAATCACTTTTTCATCAATAGATGTTGTTGTGATAGCTATGCGAGCATAGGAGAATGCAGAATCATCCACAACGATGAATACAGGCAAGCTATGCTCATGAACATCCAAACGGCCGTGATAAACGACTAAAGGAAGATCATCTGTCATTTTTCCTTTGTAGAAACCAAGAGTTACCACCTTTGTTTAGGTCAGCGATGAGTAAGTCGAATTTTTTTCTGCTTTTTGATTCATAATTCCTCTACAAATAATCAGACTATTAGTCTTCGATAAATACACAACCATTGTCTTTAAATTCTTTAATACGAACTAAAGACTCTACACGATAACCTGCATGTTCAAGGCGTTCGCGACCAGGTTGGAAGGATTTTTCGATAGCAATAGCCATACCTACCACTTCATCACCTGCGTCTTCTACCAATTTAGCAAGGCCCATAGCCGCCTCACCAGATGCCAAGAAGTCATCGATGATTAACACTTTTTCACCAGCTGGCAAGAATTTTTTAGAAATAGTAATATCGTAGTTTTCTTCTTTTGTGTAGGAGTACACCACACTATGATATACATCGTCTACCATAAGAATAGATTTTTCACGTCAAATACTAATGGCACATCAAGTTCAAGCGCAGCCATCAATGCCAATGCAATGCCAGATGCCCTCAATAGTAACAATACGTTGTACCCCTGCTTCACGGTAACGATCAGCAATTTCTTTACCGATTGCTTTAAACAATTGTGGATCGATTTGATGATTTAAAAAACCATCGACTTTTAGCACGCGATTATTGAGGACAATCCCCTCTTCACGAATGCGTTGTTTTAATAATTCCATGTGCTCTTACCTCCGCAGTATAACTATCTTTAAATTTTAACGTAAATAACCCCTTAGGGTCAACCTATATCAAGTAAAAGCCTTAACAATATGACTAATACAATAACTATCAAAGAGACTTAAAAACTTTCAACTCTGAATTATAAAAATTCAACAGGTTTATAACAATATAATATAGCACAGATAAGACTAGTCGAAATATAAAAAGACACACTTTCTGAAATTCTCTCAAAAAGTGTGTCTTATAATTATAAGACCTTATCACGAGTGCTTTCACGATTAATAAGCAAGGATGTGAAGCGCGCAGCCCCTTCAGATTGAGGTACCAAACGAGAACGGACAAGTACAATATCACGGGTCGGTACAGGAATATCTGTATCGATACGCACGATGGAGCCTTCTTGCATCTTTTGTTGCACTACATGGTTAGCAACATGGAAATACCCATATTACTTTTCTACAAGATCGAGCAATACATCGACGCTACCAAGTTCAAAAGCGAGGCTATTATATGCGCCATGTGTTACCATCAAGATGATGGTACTCAGAGCCCTTTTATGTAATAATAAGATAGGCTCAAGGTAAAGGACCTCATCAAAGAAGCCCTGCCCCTTTATAGTCAGGGCCACCAACAAATACATCTTGAATTGTAGCCAATGTAGTGACCTCTAATTGAGGATTATCACGCAAGCCTTCATAATCATTAACCACCGCTAACTGAGCCTCTTTATTGAGCACCAACTCTACGCAATCAGGGGATGGACGATTAATAATATGCAATCCGATTTCACTTTTCTTGTAATTGCCATTATGGAAATATGGTAATAAGAACATGACATAATGTATCTGTAGCAGCAAGGTGAAACTTTCATAAGCTTTGGCTAACACGCTCTTGCACTGAGTCACTATTATCAAGGATGGAGAACGCTTTAGCTACCGTATCAAACATACTTACCTTCAGCGAATCCCACAGATTTTAGTAGTACGCACGAAAAAGAGTGCATGTTTCAGTTCTTCTAATTGTTTAATGCTTTGCTGATGGCGGATTGAGACACGCGTACTTTTGCGGCACGGGAAAAGGACAAATATAAGCTCACTCCTCAAAAGGTTCTATATAAATCGCAGATACTCGCTATTTTATTCACCTCTGTTATATACTCAATAATAGTGTCTTTACTTGTCATCCATATCATTTACTATATTATAACTATAGACCTCAATATATAACAATGAAGAAGTGTAGAAATTTCATGAAAGCCAGGTCCTATGACCTTCATGAACCTTTCATATTTATTAGCATTTCTAATCTTTCTACAAGTAAGA
>BNJU01002569.1_pt1 | contig 22747 bp, 25 predicted proteins | sample 8539281 | NCBI WGS metagenome assembly BNJU01 (sample SAMD00202456, study PRJDB9452) | human saliva metagenome | isolation source: human saliva | place: Japan
AATAAATATATATAAGTAATGCTGCTGGTGCCCTGGGGACGTTAGAGCGTTGAGCGCCTGCGGGCTGAGCGGCGAAAAACGTTTTTCGGCGGTGAACACGACGGCATTATTGTGGGGTCAGCAGCGTTCGCAGAGTCGCAGATTCTCGCCGAAATATACTCCCAAGCGCTAAATAAAAACGGGTTTCGAAATCGAGCACCCAGCTGGGGATTGGCGCGCGTGAAGCCTACCTGGGGGCGCTCACCTCGGGGCTATCGACGTGATCCCCGAATACTCGGGCAACCTGCTGCTGTATCTTGACGAGAACTCCACAGCGCAGACCAAACAAGAGATTCTGCAGGGCGCTCGGTGGGGTGCTGGATAAAAACCTCAAGGCACTGGACGCCTCGCAGGCGGAAAATAAAGATACCTTAGTCGTCACCCAGCAGACCGCCCAAAAATACAATCTGCGCACCCTGGATGATATGGCGAAGGTCTGTACCGAACTGAAGATTGGGTGCCGCTCCCGAATTTGCCGAACGCGCCTACGGAATTCCGGGGCTCAAAGATAAGTACGGGTGCGTGCCGGCGGAATTCGTCTCGCTTGCAGACGGGGGAGGGGCACTCACCGTCAAAGCCCTGCAGGATAACACCGTGCAGGTTGTAGATTTGTACTCGACCACCCCGGCAATTACGCAGAACAATTTTGTGATGCTCGAAGACCCGAAAAACATGATCCCGGCGCAGCAGGTACTCCCCATTATCAACACCAAACGGGTTCCCGAGGATGCGCAGGCGGTACTGAACCGCATCAGTGCGGTGCTGACGACCGACGATTTACGCTCGCTCAATGACGAGGTATCCGGCGATAAGAAACTGGACCCATCCACGGCAGCGGCAAACTGGCTCAAAGATAAGGGGTTGTTGTAGACTTTCTTCCTTTTCTGCGCTGGACTCTGAATGCCGCTAGGTTCTGGTGCTCAGCATATGCGGTTGGGAAGATGAACGGAGAGGACTCTAAACGACCGGGAGTTCCGTGAGGAAAGGCCCACCCGCAGGTCACCGAGCGCATCCGTCAGGTATTCGATGCCAGCCTCTAAGAATCCAGCACATCCTCGCCCGCGCTAGAGACTACCACCGACGTCACAATGCGCCAGCCCGCCTCACCCCTTCGATGGCACGCTGAACCTGCCTGAACCAACAGCCTGTGCTCCCTCATGGCTGCTGGCGAGCGCCACCCTGCCCCGCCCGGATGCAGGGCACCACGCCCACCGTAAACCCGCCCCGCATAGTAGGGGCGCGCAAAACCCCAGAACCGGGTCAATCGCGTGCCCATCGGCGGGAATCGTCACGAGTGAGGGAGCACAAGAAGGAGCGTACTGCATCCAAAAATCTGCCGTTGGGATGCGCCGCCCGGCACCCGCGCCACGTCAACCCGCACGCTCAGAAGCAAGTCAAGGTCGGCACGTTGGAAGGTTTCGAGGGCATGTAATCAAAACTCATGCTCCCACTTTAACTGCGTTTTAAACCGCGAGCAGGTCGTTTTTGCCGAACAGGTGGAAAAACACACCTGCTCGCGCATGTAACCATATCTGTAAATGCCCATGTAACCGCGTGGGTAACCGAGCAATTAATCTGGCGATCTAAGAAGAAACGATGGGCTCTTCCACGATCAAACGCCAGCGACTCGTAGGGACGCAGCGTAACCTCAACCTCTGCGGGATCGGGCCGGAAACACCGCTAACCTGACCGAGCGGATTCTTGTAATTACACAAAAAGCACCCGTGCAGACCGTGCGCTCCGCTGGAACTCGCGAGCCTTCACCCGTCAGTGAGCGCATCCAAAACCTCGCCCGGCATGAACTCGGCGGGAACACGCACCGCCGTCTCGTCCCCAAAGAAATTATTGAGCACCAACAGCCGCGTGCGCGTGCCTTTAGCGATATGTTCGCGCAGGTACCCGAAGACCCGCTCATGGTCGAGCGTATAGGGCGCGTAACTGCCCTTCAGAAATCACCGGGTACTGCCCGCGCAGGCGAATCAGCTCGCGATAGTACGGCAAAATAACGCCGTCACGTTCCTCATCCGCCACCGAAATACCTGCGCCGGTTGCCGCATCCACACTGGGCGCGGGCGCCAGCCAGGGGGCGGCGGTACCAAAACCAACCGCGCCGTGTTCCCCACCGGAACCAGACTCCCACTGCATGGGAACACGCGAATTATCCCGTGCCTTGGCGCGCACAACCTCAAGCGCCTCGACCCTCCGAGAGTCCCCGCGCACGCAGGGTCTTAAAAGCGTTATGAGCCTCAACGTCCACGTAGTCGTCAATCGAAGAATACACCGGGTCAATCATGCCGATCTCTTCGCCCTGATAAATATAGGGAGTGCCGCGCAGCAGGTGAATCACGGTCGCCAGCATGGTCGCAGATTCCGCCCGATACCGCTGAACGTCACCAAAACGGTTGAGCGCGCGCGGCTGATCATGATTATTCCAAAACAGCGCATTCCACCCGCCGCCCGCCTGCATGCCCAGCGCCCAATCGTTGAGCAGCCCCTTCAGCTCAGCAAAGCGGAACGGCACCTTCGACCACTCTCGCCGTCCTCATAATCCACCTTCAGATGGTGAAAACTAAACACCATGTCGAGCTCGCGGTTCTCGGGGTTGGAGTAGCCCACGCAGTTCTCGATGCTCGTCGAGGACATTTCACCCACGGTCACGGTATCCCCATACCGCCCGAACGATGCGCGGTTCAGCTCCCGCAGACACGTATGCACAATGGGCGTATCGGTATACAGGGTCTTATCGACAACCCCAGCGGGCGCATCCTCAAGCTCCTCGGACTTGCCGATCACGTTAATGACGTCGAAGCGGAACCCGCGAACACCCTTGTCATACCAGAAAATTGACGACCTTATAGAGCTCCTCACGCACGGCGGGGTTGTACCAGTTCAGATCAGCCTGTGTGACGTCGTAAAGGTGCAGATAGTACAGCGGTGCCCCCGATTCGTCCCGATAAACCTCACCGGCCGTATCGGTGAAAGGTGCCCAGGCCGAACCGCCGAATTTCGATTCCCAGTTCGTGGGCGGAACCACCGTGCCGTCAGGCTGAACCCGCCCCGGGCGAAGATAGAAATAATCCCAGTACTCGCGCTCGCCCGCCTGCGCCCTGCCTAAACCACTCGTGCTCAGTCGAAACGTGGTTGAGCACCATATCGAACATGACCCCGATGCCGTGCTCCCCGAAAGCGGCGATCATCTCCTCAACATCTTCCATCGTGCCCAGCTCGGGGTTAATGGCGTAGTAGTCGGAAATGTCGTAGCCGTTATCGTGCTGGGGCGAGGCGAAGAACGGGTTGAACCACACCATGCCCACCCCCAGCGATGCCACATAGGGCACCTTCTCGATAATGCCGCGAATATCACCGGTTGGCCGACCCGTGCGCGGAATAGAACGACTTCGGGTAGATCTGGTAGATCACGCTGTTACGGAATGACATGATGCCTCACGTTATTATCTGCATTAGAAGGCGGGGTGCCGAGCCTGGGCACCAATTTCGCCAGATTTAAAGGGGCTGCGCGTTCACCCTGTGAAAACTCTGGTGCCCACGATTTTCCCCTACCAGCTTAGGGGGCATAATAGGTAAACATCTGAGAAATACGGGGTGGTACCCGAAAATGGGGAAATCTGCCGCAGATCCGGCATCGCCTCACCCGCACACCAGGGCACCTACCGCGCCCGGTGTGCAGATGCGCCCCACGCCCGCTCTGGCTGCAAACCAAAGCTACCCTTCGCTGAAGAGACGTGCAGTGCGGGCGTAAAATCTATTGATGCATCACAACGGAAGGTAGAGACAATGCCCGAATTACGCTCACGCACCTCAACTCACGGTCGCAATATGGCGGGTGCCCGCGCTCTGTGGCGCGCAACCGGCATGGGTGATGATGATTTCGGCAAACCGATTATTGCGATTGCCAACTCTTACACCCAGTTCGTGCCCGGTCACGTGCACCTGAAAAATATGGGCGACCTGGTGGCTGGCGCTATTCGTGAGGCTGGCGGCGTGGCGAAAGAATTCAACACCATCGCGGTTGATGACGGCATTGCGATGGGCCACGACGGCATGCTCTATTCCCTGCCCTCACGCGACCTCATCGCCGATTCGGTCGAATACATGGTGAACGCTCACCGCGCGGATGCGCTCGTATGTATCTCGAACTGCGACAAGATCACCCCCGGCATGCTCTTGGCGGCGATGCGCCTGAATATCCCCACAATTTTCGTGTCGGGCGGTCCCATGGAATCCGGCGAGGGTATCGAAGGCGTTGTGGAGCACCGCCTGGATCTGGTGGATGCGATGGTCATGGCGGTGGACGATTCCGTGAGCGATACCGCGCTCGCCCAAGTTGAGAAGAACGCCTGCCCCACGTGCGGTTCCTGTGCGGGCATGTTCACCGCAAACTCCATGAACTGCCTGAACGAGGCGATTGGTCTGGCGTTGCCCGGCAACGGTACCACGCTTGCGACCCAGATCGCGCGTAAAGAGCTGTTTTTGCAGGCGGGGGAGCGCATTGTTAGCCTGGCGAAGCGCTACTACGAGCAGGATGACGAGTCTGTTCTGCCCCGTTCGATCGCCACCAAGGAAGCCTTCGAGAATGCTATGGCGCTGGATGTGGCTATGGGCGGTTCCACCAACACCGTGTTGCATATTCTGGCGATTGCCCATGAGGCGCAGGTCGATTTCACCCTGGACGATATCGACCGTATTTCGCGGCATGTGCCCTGCCTGGCGAAGGTTGCACCGAACTCTACGAAGTATCACATTGAGCATGTGCACCGTGCGGGCGGTATCCCCGCGCTGCTGGGCGAGCTTGACCGCGCCGGACTGCTCAACAAGAACGTTCATTCTGTTCATGCGGATTCGCTGGACGAATGGCTTGCCGAATGGGATATCCGTTCCGGTACCGCGAGCGAGCAGGCTCAAGAACTGTACCTTGCCGCACCCGGCGGGGTTCGTACCACGCAGGCGTTCTCGACCGCGAACAAGTACGAATCGCATGAGACGGACGCCGAAAACGGGTGCATTCGCGCCGTGGAACATGCCTACACGAAAGACGGCGGTCTAGCGGTGCTGCGCGGCAATATCGCCCAGAACGGTGCGATCATCAAATCCGCCGGTATTGATGAAGAACTTTTCCACTTCGTGGGTAAGGCATTCGTGGTTGAGTCGCAGGATGAAGCCGTGTTTGAGATTCTGTCGAAGCACGTGAAACCCGGCGATATTGTGGTGATTCAGTATGAGGGCCCGAAGGGCGGCCCCGGCATGCAGGAAATGCTGTACCCCACCTCGTACCTGAAAGGCCTGGGCTTGGGCAAAAGCTGCGCACTCAGTACCGACGGGCGTTTCTCAGGCGGCACTTCGGGTATTTCGATTGGACACGTTTCGCCGGAGGCTGCCGCCGGTGGTGCTATCGGCCTGCTGGAAACCGGTGACGAGATCGAGATTGACGTGCACAACCGCATCCTGCGGGCGAATGTGCCGGATGAGGTTTTGGAGGCGCGGCGCAAAGGCGAAGGTGCCCTCCCGTGGAAGCCCACCAAGCCGCGCGAACGTCAGGTCTCGAACGCGCTGAAGGTTTACGGGATGCTGGCCGCCTCTGCCGATAAGGGCGGGGTGCGCATCCTCCCGGAGGGTACTAAATAGCCTCCTCGATTGGACATAAAAAGAGCCTTTATATGAATAAAGCGGCGAAAAACCCGCTTTATTCACATAAAGGCTCTTTTTAGCAGGGGAGACGGAGTTACATCTCGAAGATGCGCACATCCAGCTCTGCGGCGAGCAGCGGCTCCCAGGTTTTTCACGGCGGTCCCGAAATGCTCGGTCGCCATATGCGCTTCGAGTGCCTGCTGTGATCCCCAACGCTCAATAAAAGCGAAGACGCGCGGCTCGCCCGCAGGGGTCTCACCGGCGGCGGGGCCGAAATCGTAGCTGATATTGCCCGCATCCTTGCGTGATGCCTCTACCAAAGCGGGGGTAGAAGCCAAAAACTCTTCAACATGCTCAGGCTTAACGGAAACACCTGCGTAAACACCAATCATGGGGTTCTCCTTCATGTGATAGCACAAAGTGGTTGTCCCTCAACTGTACCCTGTTAGGGCACATTAGGGGATGGGATTGGGAAGGGGCTACGGATCCATACCCATGCCCTCAGGGCTCACGGTAAACCCGCCCTTTGCCCCCACACAGTGCATAGTTGTGCCGCTGGAAGCCTTGCAGGTCATACCGTAGTAAGTGACAGTTGATCCGGTTGCCAGGGTCTGATAATTATCAAAATTTGTAATCCCACCCGGATCATTACGCCCTTTAATTTCGTAGTTAGGTACGCTGTTTGTGCTCATGGTGACGCGGCTCTGGGCCTTGCCGTGGGCTGCCTCATCCCAGTTGTTGGGGTTAGTGGCGCGTGTGCTCTGGCACATAAGGCTTCCGCTTACATCAAAGCGGCAGGCGGCGTTACCGTTTGCGGTAATAATTGCTTGGGAGCTGGAGGAGGTTTCATTGGTTCCTGAAAGCATGGGAACCCAGCTGGGACGGACCGCGATCTTAATACCTTTGCTCTCGTTCTCGCAGACAGTGATGAGAGAACGTTCTGTTGAAGAGGCCGCGGTGGGGGATGAACATTGATACCCATGCACAGTTGCGTGGGCGGCATTACCGCCGGTGCGGTTAGCTTTCAGCTCAGCTTCATAGGCGTCGATTACGGTCTGCGCTATATCGCATGAGATCTTATTGTCGGCTTTAGCGATATACACCATGGAGTTAGCAGCGAGGGTATTGCTCCCACACGCTGTGCCCGGTGCCGCAGCTGAGGCATCGTTCTTATTTGAGTGGACTACCGCGTCTAAGCCGGGCGGGTTTTTCGTGGCCTGGTAGCTTGGGTCCATCCCGCCACGTCCGGCCGTACTGCCGTCATTCTTGCTCGGTTCTGTTTTCTTTTCCTGTGGCTTAGCCGACTCACTGGTTTCGCTTGGCGACGGGCTTACGGATGTGATGGTGTTGCCTGTGGGTGTTGCAGCGGGGCTAGATGATCCGCTGGGGCTTGCTGAGGCAGATGGTGAAGCGCTTGAGCTTGAACTTGGACTGGATGTCTGAGGTGTTTGATGCTGGGCGTTGCTTCTTGAGCTGTCGGCCCCAAATGGGTTACCGCAGGCGCTTAGCGTCAGAAGCGCGACCATTAGGGGTACAACTAATTTAGGGCGGGCCATACCGTACCTTTCGTATGTGGTTGGTGCAGTTACCGGTCATGTACCTCTTCTAGTCTCTCATATATGTGTCCCGCACGCCGTAGATTCGCCTTGTGGGCGTGGCATCAGTCTTTTAGGTTTCGCGTGCCGATTCGCTCACCGTAAAACCCTGCCCTGAACGTTTGCGTGCCCGAATCGGGCGACGATATAAAGGAATAAAGATACACGAATACCTGAGGGGAGAATCATGAGTTTAGGGGGTGTGGGCACATGGCTATTACACCAGCGAACATTAAGCGGTGCACATTAACGTGGGATGCGCCGGATTACAGTACGTCGTACCCCGCAGGGTACACGGAGCGCGGGGTGGCGGTGATCGCTGTTGCGGAAGAAGCCCAACAGGCGCAGGGGTTTTGTTACAGTTCAACCGCGACCTTAGTGTATGTGTCTAAAGAGAGCGGGGAACGTATCCCCCTGAATACTGAACCGATCTTGGGTGAGCACGCCCATTCCCTCATGGAGCCTTGCGAAGTGGTGCACACCAAAATGCTGGGCCGTGCGGTGCTTGAGGCGTGGGAGCTGATCCCCCCGCCGCTGACGGAGAACCTGGTGACGGTTGCAGCGGAGAGGCGCTACCTGAAGCAGCTATTCCGTCAGTTTGACCACCTTAAATGCATCCTGGAATACCGTGCGTTTGAGAAGGTTCTTGACCCTTACGATAACCACTCCTTAGGGGAGGTCCATGTGCGGCTCGCGGGCACTGCGGCGGGTAAGCTCATGGAGGGTTTTATTGAGGTGGCCAGGCGCAATACGGAGCGTATGCTCACCGATGCGCTCATCGAGAAACCGGAAGAGCAGCTGGTGGAGTATAACGTTTTCACGGACTGTTCGTTCCGTTCCACCCATAATAAGAAGTACTCGCGCGGCGGCCGGATGGGTATTGCGGGCGTTAGTGAAGACGGCTTCTATTTTCATACTCATTATGACGCGGTGAACATTATGACCGGGGAACTTTCGGCGATGCTCACCGCGTTTCACGTATTTTATACGGGCGGACGCCGCCTGGTGATTAATACTGATTCACTGGGTGCGCTCACGTTTGTGCTGCGGCTGGCTCATAGCCGCTGGAGCTTTGAGAGGTGGGCCCGTGAGGGGGTTCAGGATGAGCGGGTTATCACTGAGATGACGCGCCTGACTGAGGCGATCCGCTCACGCCGGGTGATTGTGAAGCACGTGCCGGGTCATACGGGTCATGGGCTGCAGGAGAGCAGCGATTCGGTGTCGAAAATGCACCGGCATTTTCCGGGTCAGGTGGTTGATAAGCGGCATATTCTGGAGTTTAACCAGCGGTGTGAGTCGATCATTACGGCCCTGTCTGGGTGCGATAAGGCTGTACGTCTGCCCAGCCCCGAATGGCTGTACGTGCGCCCTTCAACTATTCACATGGGTAACCGCTTGTGGCGTTAAGCTGACACGCCGTGCAGAACGGGAAACCGGCGTGGCGGGGCTGTGCTGCGGTGTGATTACAGCAGCGATGACCAGAGCCGGCAGATATTTTCGGTGACTTTAATGCGCTGCGGCCGTGCGGACCACGGGCCGTAGCGCAGTTCCGTGCAGATACTTCGTAGGTTCGCGCAACATCGGCGAGGGCATCCACCATGGCGGGGTCTGCGATAAAGGTTGATACTTCGAGGTTGAGCGAGAATGAGCGGGGGTCCATATTCGAGGAGCCGATAAACGCCATTTCGTCATCCACGTACATGAACTTGGAGTGCAGCACCGTGGGGCTGGGGTATTGCAGAATGCGCACCCCAGATTGCAGCAGCGTCTCGTAGTAGGAGCGCTGCGCCATGTTGGGGAGAAACTGGTCGCCCTTTTCGCAGACGATCACGGTGGTTTCGATGCCCGAGAATGCGGCGTTGGTGAGTGCCTGCAGCAGGGTTTCGTCGGGTACGAAGTAGGGCGAGCAGATGGTGATGCGTTTTTCTGCGTTGTAGATCATGTAGTTGATCAGGCGTAGGTTGTTTTCCGTCTCGAACCCGGGGCCGGAGGGAACCACTTGGGCGCGCATCGAGCCGGGAACGTAGGGGATTTTCGCCTCAATTTCTTCGAGGATCAGCTGGTTTGTTTCGGAGTACCAGTCAGAGACGAATACTGCGTTGAGTTCTTCGACGATGGGGCCGGTGCACGAGAAGGTGAGGTCTTTCCATTCCAGGCCTTTACGCACGTTTTCTTTGAGGTCGTAGGAGCGGTGGATGGCGTTTTGCGATCCTGAGAATGCCACTGCGCCGTCGATTACGAGGACTTTGCGGTGGTTGCGCAGGTCGGGGCGCTGCCATTGCAGCCGCCAGGGTTTGATGGGCAGCATCAGGCGCCATTCGATACTCGATTCGTTGAGCATTTTTGTTAGCTGCCGGTATGAGGGGGTATTTGCGCGAGCCGATATGGTCGATGAGTACGCGCACCCGCACGCCGCGTTTTTGGGCGGCGAAGAGGGCGTCCCAGAGTACTTTGGAGGCTTCGTCGTAGGCGGTGATGTAGAACTCGAAGTGAACATACCGCTGGGCTTTGTCGACTTCCTGCGCCATGATGCGCATGGCTTCGTGGTTGTCGTTGTGCAGGGTGAAGGAGTTCCCGCCGACGAGGGGGAGCGAACCGAGCTTGTAGTTGAGTTGGCTGGCGACGAGGGTTGCTTCGTTGAGCCCGTCGGAGTCGGTGAGCTGTGGGGTGTCTCCGGTGGTTTCTCGGATCAGGTCGTTCATGGCGTGCTGCCGGGCGCGCCGGTATTGGGGAAGGTGTGAGGATCCGAAAATCAGGAAGGCTAGGAACCCGATGAACGGGATGAAGAAGATGGCCATGAGCCAGCCGAGCGCGACCACGGGCTTGCGGTTGTAGGGCAGCCAGAATAGGGCTAGTACGCGGATGCTCAGGTCTGCGAAGAACAGAATGATCCTGAGCCAGTCCGGTAAAAAGTCCAGGTATGCGGGTGAAAATATGCTCACCTTACCTATTATGCCTAGCATCTTGTCGTCTGTGGGGGAGAGGCAGAACACGCCGCGTCGCCTCATATTTATGCAGTTGTGCAAAAAGTGCATAAGTGCAATAATTGCAGTTATGCAAAAAACTGAGCCGAGTCGCGCCGAGACAAGCCTGCGTGAACGCCGCCGCGAACGCACCTGGACGAATATTCACGAAACCGCCCTGCGCCTCGCCCGCCAGCACGGCATGCGCGGCAGTACTGTCGAAGATATCGCGGCGGAAGCCGGAATCTCGCCCCGCACCTTCTTCAACTACTTCGGAACTAAAGAGGATGCGGTGCTTGGCCTGCGCGCCCCCGCCATCACCGACGAGCTGCTCGCCAGCGACCGGGCACACGAGAACGACAACCTCATCGTGCGTATCACCCATCTGCTGCTGTACATCGTGCGGCACAGCTTCAACTTTGCCGATCACGCAAAATTCCGGGAGCGCATCGACGAATTCCCCGAATTCAGGCACCGGCTGAAGGTGCACCATATCAGCTGCGAACAGGTGCTTATCGACTACCTCAATACCGTCGATTGGGATGCCTTTAACGCCGCAGGAAGGCGCGGCCCTTTGATAACCCGCCCCGAGAATATGCCGCTGACAGAAACTGCCGAAGAACGCACCCGTGCCACGGTCCAGCTTGCATCCGCGGTGCTGCGGCAACTGCACTTCGCCAAGGATATTGCCGACGACAACGAGGTCGAGCGGCGCATCCACAACACCGTCAAAACTTTTCAAGCCCTGCTGAAGGAAAACTAGGAATGACGTCGCACTCAGACAAACCCGCTGAAGCCGCCACGGCTGAAGCTAAAAAACATCAAATAGCGCTCATGTTCTCCGGCTTGGTCATCGTGATGCTCATGTCGGCACTGAACCAAACCATCCTCGCGCCCTCCCTGCCGACCATCGTGGGCGAACTGCACGGCGTGGAGCATATGAGCTGGGTGATCACCACCTTCATCCTGCTCTCCACCATCACCATGCCGGTGTACGGCAAACTCTCCGACCAGTTCGGGCGTAAACCCTTCCTGATTTTTGCCATCCTCTCCTTCATGACGGGATCTATCATCGGCGCGCTCGCCCCCGATATGACCTGGCTAATCGTCGCCCGCGCACTCCAGGGAGTCGGCGGTGGCGGCCTCATGATTCTCTCCCAATCAGTGGTCGCAGATGTAATCCCCGCCCGCGAACGCGGTAAATACATGGGTATTATCGGCGGCGTCTTCGCCTTCTCCTCAGTCGCCGGGCCGCTCATCGGCGGGTGGATCACCGAGGCCCCGGCTGGCGTTGGGCATTCTGGCTCAACCTGCCGCTTGCCATACTCTCAATCTTTGCCGTCATTTTCCTGCTCCCGCACACCGCACTCAAAGACCGCGAAAAGCGGCAGATCGACTACCTGGGCAGTATTATTCTCATGGCAGGAACCAGCGCGCTCGTGCTCGCCACCATCTGGGGCGGCAACCAGTACGCCTGGAACTCCCCGCAGATTATTGGGCTTCTCATCGCATCCGTCGTCGCGGTCCTGATCTTCATCCCGGTTGAAAAACGTGCCGCAGAGCCGATTATGCCCATGTACCTCTTCACCAACCGCAACTTCCTGCTCACCCTGGGCGCATCTCTCGCCCTCGGTGTTGCCATGTTCGGTGCCGTCGAGTACATCCCCACCTACCTGCAAATGTCCCTGGGCGTGAGCGCAACCGTGGCGGGTCTGCTCATGATTCCCCTCATGGGCGCCCTGCTCGTGGTCTCCATTATTACCGGACGGCTGGTCTCCGCACGCGGCAAATACAAGGCATACGTGGTCACCGGCACCGCACTCGTGGCGCTCGGGCTCTACCTCATCTCCACCATCACCCCGAGCACCCCCACCTGGATCTTCTGCAGCTACATGGCGGTCATGGGTGCGGGCCTAGGCATGTCGATGCAGTTCCTCACCCTCATCGTGCAAAACGCTTTCCCCGTCACCGTCGTAGGAACCGCTACCGCGGCAAAACAACTTCTTCCGCCAGGTCGGCTCAACCGTGGGTGCATCACTCGTGGGCGGCCTGTTTACCTCACGCCTGAGCAGCCTGCTCAGTGAACGCATGCCCGCGCAAGCGGCAGCCTCGGCGGGGGAACACGGAACCTCCTCCCTGACTCCCGAGCTCGTCAGCCGGATTCCCGAGCCGATTCACGGCATTATCGTGAACGCCTACAATGATGCCCTGATCCCGCTTTCCTCTACCTGGCACCACTCGGGCTAATCTCCGCGCTTCTGCTTCTCTTCATTCGTGAGGATGCGCTCGCCACCACTATCGAAACGCACACCACTACCGATGTGGCGCGTTCGGCAACCGGTGCCATTGAGGTAATCACGCCCGAAATGGCGGCGAAAGATGCCGAATGCCTGAAGAAGATGCAGGGTGAATCGCGCACTGTGTTCGGCCCGGAACTTGCCGATGGTGCATCCGATGCACCGGCGAAAACCGAGCTTCGTACCGAGAGGCAAAAGAATACGGATGCTCCTTCGCGCGGCACCAAGCCCTAACGGCTTCTTAGGTAACCCTATACAGTTATTCCCCTCTCACGCTATGCTGGAGGGGAATAACTGTTAACCCCCTCACACGGGATGCGGGTCGCCTTCGTCGCTGAACGCCAGCCCGCATGCACCATCCACAGGAGGACCTATGAAGATTCTGCTCCCTACCTCAATTACGCTCGACGAAGAGAAACTAGGGCTTGAACCCGGCGATATTGTGCGGCACTACAACCCCACGGAGCCTATCGCCGAGGAAGATACCGATGCCGAAGTTCTGATTGCCTGGGCGAATACCGCCGATCAGCTCGCGGATTCCGCCCGCCGTATGAAAAATGTGGGGCTTATCCAGGCGCTTCTTGCGGGGCCAGATGCGGTACGCGCGGCGGGCTTCACCCCCAATGCCGCCATCTGTGCAGGCGTGGGTCTGCACTCGAAAACCGTTGCGGAACATGCACTCGCGCTGACCCTGAACTTCGTGCGTTTCTTGCCGACGCTGGCGCAGGCGACGGTCGAGCATCGTTGGGCTGAGGAGCTAGGCGGCGCGCAGGAACTTCATCCGAAAGACCAGGTCACAACCCTGCTTGATGCCAATGTGCTTGTGTGGGGCTTCGGCTCGATTGGCCAAGAGACCGCGCGGCTCTTCAAGGCTTTCGGCGCGAACGTAACCGGCGTTGCACAGAGTGCGGGGGAGCGCTCCGGATTCCCGGTGATTGCGACCGAACAAATCGATGAGTACCTGCCGACTACGGATATTCTCGTGATGGTGCTTCCCACCAGCGATTCGACCTTCAAGGCGCTCGATGCCCATAAGCTGCAGCTGCTGCCCAAGCGCGCCTACCTGATTAACGTGGGGCGCGGTACCACTGTTGATGAGGATGCACTCGTCGCCGCCCTGAATTCCGGCTCGATTGCGGGCGCTGCGCTGGATGACGGCAACCGAACCGCTCCCTCCGATTCGCCCCTGTGGGATGCGAAGAATATCGTGATTACCCCGCATGCCGCCGGTGGTCGCCCCGTAAATCCGGAGGAACTGATCGCCCACAATATTCGTGCCTTCCGCACCGGTGCTGCTGCGAGCGAGTACCGTAACCGGTTCTGAGTTCACTGCTGGGAAGTACAGCCCCGTAGACTCTGCCCTACACCGATGATGAAGAGTTTACGGGGCTTCCCATATCTTAGGTTCTCCCTAAATTTCAAGGGGTATGCTGTTACAGTGTCGTGGTTTTCCTCTTTTTTAAGTGAGGAATCGGTGGATTTTTGGGGTGTTTTGGACCTTAAGACACGCTTTATGACGGTCGAAAACCCGCAATATGCATTATTGTGTAAATTTTTTTCGTAACAATTTTTAACTCCGCTAGTTCTGTGGGGAAAATCGTTGCTGCATCACCCGAAGAAGCCTCTGAACGCAGCGGTGGCGGTGTAAAACGCAAATGTGGGTTTGGTGGATAGATAGAGGACTATATAAGATAAAGTAACTGTAATCCTAGTGACAACAGTCACGGGGTTATTTTGACATTGGAAGTCATTACACACATGCCTACGACACCGAATATTCGAGGAGGGGAGCCGTCCCATGTTTAGGTACGTCCTCCAACGCTCGCTCACATATCTCGTCATGGTGTTCATTACTACCACGATGGGCTATTTCGCGGCGGTTATTACCCTTCAGCCTGCGCTGCTTGAGCAGGAAAAAATTCCCAGGCCGACTCCAGAACAGGTTCAACGTAACTTTGCCTCTTTGGGCCTTGACCCGAGCAAAAGCGCTTGGGACCGTTATATCGAGTGGTTGACCAATGTTGTGACCAAATTCGATTGGGGCCGCAGCCCCAACGGCGCGTATGTGAACGAAGAATTCGGCCAGCGCGTCTGGGTTTCTTTCCGCCTGATGATTGCCGCAACTATTCTGACGATTGTTATTGGTGTGGCACTTGGCGTGTTCACAGCGGCCCGCCAGTACAAACTTTCTGACCGTGTGATTACAGGCTACTCCTACCTGGTGTACATTATTCCCGCGCCCGTGGCGTACTTTTTGGTGCAAACCGCTGCGATTCAGATTAACCAGTCCGCAGGGGAGACCATTTTCTACGTAACCGGTATTTCCTCTCCCGGGGTGACTGGCTTCTGGGATACCATCATTGACTTGGCGGAACACTACGCGGTACCCACCTTCTGTATGACCGTATTGGGCTGGTCAGCCTACCAGATCGCTCAGCGCCAGTACCTCTTGGATAACGTCAATGCCGACTTTGTTCGTACTGCCCGTGCGAAGGGCCTGACCCGTAACCAGGCGATTACCCGCCATGCCCTGCGTGTGTCGTTTATTCCTGTCGCGCAGTCTATCGCTTACCAGGTACCCGCGATTTTTGCCGGTGCTTTCTTCGCCGAGACAATCTTTGCTTGGCCCGGTATCGGTAAATGGTCGATTGACGCCATTAGTCAGCAGGACGTGAACGCCGCAACCGCGACGTTGGCTTACGGTTCCGTTCTCTTCGCCATCGGTGCAATTATTGCCGATATTGCCACCAGTATCGTTGACCCCCGAGTGAGGATCTCATGAGCCAGGTAACTGAAACTCAAACCATTCGGTGGTGAAAGGCGATGACTTTAAAGTCATCAATAAGAACGTCATTATTCTGCGCCGTTTTATGCGAAATAAGCTGGCGGTGTTTGGCCTGGGGTTATTCGTGCTGATGTTCCTGTTCGGAATGTTTGGCCAGCACTTCACCTCGTACACTCCCACCCAGATTGACTATATGGCTTTGGGTGAGGAGCCCAGTGCCACCCACTTCTTTGGCACCAACGCAGCTGGCAACGACCTCTACGCTCAAATGGTTGAGGGTGTTCGTGTCTCGCTCTTAATCGGTGTGGTTGTAGGCACTACCTCCATCGCTATTTCCGCAGTATACGGCTGTATTATGGCGTACTTTGGTGGCTGGATTGATAAAGTCATGCTTTTCATTTTGGAAACCATGATTATGGTTCCTTCGCTGCTGATCCTGGCAATCTCAATGAACAGCGGCATTGGCAAAGAGATCCAGAAAAATGTTCCCGCGTGGATCGTACTTTCTGCTGTGCTCATTATCTTTAACTGGATGTCCCCGGCTCGTCTGATTCGTGCAATGGGCCAGTCTTTGATTGGCCGCGACTACGTCAAGGGCGCTCGGTATATGGGTGTTCATCCATTCAAAATTGTGCTGCGCCACCTCATCCCGAATATTGGTTCGCTGCTGGTGCTCGAATTTACGCGTGGCATTATGTACGCTGTGCTGGCTGAGGTTGTCTATTCCTTCATTGGTATCGGCATCCGTTACCCGAACTACTCATTGGGTCTCGCTCATTTTTGAGGCATCAGCACAGATTAACACTCTGCCGCATATGTTCTGGTTCCCCGTTATTTTCTTCTTCCTTATTGTGGCCCCGTTGGCGTTTATGAACGACGGTTTGCGTGATGCCTTCGACCCGACCTCCATGTCTGTTGGTTCGATTAAGAAAGAGAAGAAAAACAAGAAAGCTAAGAAGGTCAAAACCGTAAAACCGGCTGAGTCCCTCACCACAGCAGAACCCGATACTTCGGAGTCTGAGGCCAAGAAAGAGGAGGTAAAGAACTCATGAGCATCTCTCCCGTTCTGAGCGTCAAAGACCTCAACGTCCGTTTCAATACCGAAAACGGCGTGGTGCACGCGGTACGCGGCGTGAATTTTGACCTGTATGCCGGTAAAACCCTCGGCATTGTGGGTGAGTCTGGTTCGGGTAAGTCGGTCGCATCAATGGCGATTATGGGCCTGCACCCTACAACAGCTGATATTACCGGGTCTATTAAGTACAACGGCAACGAGCTGTTGGGGCTGAGCGATAAGGAAATGTGCGAGTACCGTGGCAAGCACATCTCCATGATTTTTCAGGACCCGCTCTCATCGCTCACCCCGGTGTATACCATTGGGCAGCAGATCGCTGAAGTTCTGAAAGATCCACAATAAGGGCATGAGCAAGCAGGCGATTAAAGATCGCTCGATCGAGCTAATGCGTCTGGTGGGTATTCCTTCCCCAGCAGATCGTCTGCGTTCGTACCCGCACGAGTTTTCGGGCGGTATGCGTCAGCGCATTATGATTGCAATGGCTATTGCGAATGACCCGCGTGTTCTGATTGCGGATGAGCCCACCACCGCACTGGATGTGACCATTCAAGCGCAGGTGCTTGAGGTGATAGATAAGGCGCAGGACGAAACGGGCGCAGCAACCATTATGATTACCCACGACCTGGGTGTCGTTGCCGGTATGGCGGACGATATTCTGGTGATGTACGCGGGTAAACCGGTCGAAATCGCGAAGGCCGAGGACCTGTATAAGTACCCCAGTCACCCGTACACCATTGGCCTGCTGGGTGCGGTTCCGCGCGTGGACCGTTCGCAGAAGATGTCGCTGGTGCCGATTGAGGGCACGCCGCCGAACCTGATTAACCCGGTGGAGCATTGTTCGTTCCGTGAACGCTGCCCTGTGGCTAAGAGCGGTGGCCAGTGCTGTAAGGATGAGGCTGGCGAGCCCGAGCTGATGCCGCTTGACGGCGCGGGTGAGGGGCACCTGTCATCGTGCAGCATATCCCAGGATCTGATCAGTAAGACGGCTGATGAGCTGTACTCGATCCCTGAAACCCCTGTGTCGAAGTTTGACGGTATTCCGCGTGAAGAGCGTGCTCCGGTGCTTGAGGTGCGCAACGTGAAGAAACACTTCCCGCTCATGAAGGGCTCACTTATTAAGAAACGTGTGGGCACCGTGAAAGCGGTTAATGGTGTTACTTTCGATATCCGCGAGGGCGAGTGCTTCTCTATTGTGGGCGAGTCGGGGTGCGGTAAGACTACCACCCTGCTGGAAATCATGGAGTTCAGCAAGAACACTGACGGCGAGATCCTGATTAATGGCACCTCCACGAAGGATAGTAAGTCGGCTAGTGAGATCCTGAAACTGCGTAAGAACCAGCAGATGGTGTTCCAAGACCCCACCGGCGCGCTGGATCCGCGTTTTACGGTGTACGAGGTGCTGGCTGAGCCCCTTGAAAACCAGGGGATGAAACGTGCGGATATTAAGAAGCGCGTGATTGAGTTGATGCGGATTGTGGGCCTGCAGCCGGATCATGTGAACCGCTTCCCGAACCAGTTCTCTGGCGGTCAGCGTCAGCGTATCGGTATTGCCCGTGCACTGGCGGTGAACCCGAAACTTGTGGTGCTGGATGAGCCTGTTTCGGCGCTGGACGTTTCCGTTCAGGCGGGTGTTATTAACCTGCTGGAGAAGCTTCGCGCCGAGCTGGGGCTCAGCTACCTGATGGTGGCCCACGACCTTTGCCGTGATCCGCCATGCCTCTGACCGTGTTGCGGTCATGTACCTGGGGCGTATTGTTGAGATTGGTAGCGTGGACGAGGTGTTCGATAACCCGGTTCACCCGTATACCAAGGCTTTGCTGTCGGCTATCCCCGTGCCAGACCCAGAGGTTGAGGCGAAGCGTGAGCGCACCATGCTGGAGGGCGATCTGCCGACTCCGGTGAATGCACCGGTGGGCTGTGGCTTCTCTAGTCGTTGCCCTGTCTTCAAGCTGTTGCCTGAGGATAAGCAGAAGGTGTGCCTTGAGAAACTGCCTGAGCTTGAGCCTGTTGAAGGTCAGGACCACGCATATGCTTGCTACTTCCCCGAGGGCGTTTCTCAGGCATCTCCTGAGGACGTTGCTCAGGCGGCGTAGCTTTAGAGTCGGCTTTGTCGTAAGCCGCATGTGAGCTGAGGGGCGGACACCAGATGGTGACCGCCCCTCGGTGCGTTTTCAGCATGAGATGGGGAAGAGATGCTAGAAATGACGGTACTGTGACGCTGAATGAGTGTTCTTTGGGCCGCTGAGGACACTAAGAAGCAGCAATAATTACGTCATAAATACTGATAACACAGGAATCTTGTGAATATATATGCGAAATGTATATTTTTTTATCCATTAAGAGGCAATCCGTGTTCCCTCAGGGCAAAATTGTGGTGTAAGATACTAGACTAAGACCAGGTGCTGTAGTTCAGCACACAGAACGTGCACCTGGTTGATTCGTCAGGCACTCGATGGTACGAGTGCATTAGTGAAAGTTGGGCGATAACTATGGAGAAGCAGTATATCTTCAACCGCCGCACCCTGCTTGGTGGCGCGGCTGCAACAACTACTGTGGGCCTGTTGGCTGCGTGTGGCGGTAAGAAAGAAGAAGAAAAGGTCAAGTCTGCTGGCAAGGGAGCTAAAGTAGAAGACCTGTACGATATCAATGCCCACCCGGTCTCAGATTTGAAACAGGGCGGGGAAGTTCGTCTCCCCCTGGGCTCTATCGGGCCTGATTTCAATGTCTACTCAACCGGCGGTAGTAGCAGCGATACGTATACTGCAATGAGTACACTTTATGCGGCTGGCTTGTGGTCTTCGTTGCCTAACGGCACTCTCGAACTGAATAAGGATTTTGCTGTATCTTTCGACCCGAAAGAGGAAAACGGTAAAACCGTTGTGTACGTGGCGGTGAACCCCAAAGCTAAGTTTAACGATGGTACTCCCATGGACTACAAGGCGCTGCAGGCAACGTGGCAGATCCTTAAGAGCACAGAGGGAGATTTCAAGATCGTTACCAGCGGTATTTATGGCAGCGTTGAGAAAGTCGAACGTGACGGCGATGACTTCAAGGTCAAGGTAACGATGACTTCCCCCTACTATCCGCTTAATGAGCTGTTCGCCTCTATTTTGCACCCCAAAATGGCTGACCCAAAAGTCTTTAATGATGGGTTCGTGAATAACCCGCACCCTGAGTTTGGGTGTGGTCCGTTTAAGCTCGCTGATAAAGGCTGGAACTCTACTGAGAACACTTTTACCGTGGTGCCGAATGAGAAATGGTGGGGCGAGAAGCCTGTACTGGATCGCATCATTTTCCGCACCCTCGAAGCTAGCGCGGAGCGTGCGGCCTTTAAGAACGGTGAGATTGATGTAGCCTCAGCACGTACGTCTACCGCATATGCTGAAGTGAAAAACGTTGCAAACGCTGAACTGCGTAAGGGACAGCGGTTGTTCTCAGGTGGGTTGAACCTGAACCCCAAGCGTATTGAAGATGCGAAGGTTCGTAAGGCAATTTTTATTGGCACCAACCGTGAGGCGCTTGCCAAAATCCGTTTCCAAGGCTTGCCGTGGGAGGAGCAACTGCCAGGGTCAAGGTTGTACCTGCCTTTCGAGGAGTATTATGAGGATAATTTCCCGAAAGCAGATGGTGACGCGAAAGCTGCCGCCCAGAAAATTCTGGAAGATGCCGGATATAAGAAAGACGGTGAATTCTACGCCAAGAATGGTAAGCAGCTGAGCTATAAGATCTCAATCTTTGGCGACGACCCGGTGAATAACAGCATGGCTCAGACCTTCGTTCAGAATATGAAAGAACTGGGGATTAACTTTAGTGTAAATAGCCGCGCATCCAGTGAATTCTCGAAGGCTATCCCTGCACGTGACTACGATACAACGTTCTCAGGGTTTGGGATTAGCACTGCAGACGGTACTTCTGCTACCAAGCAGTTCTATTATTCGAAGGATAATGAGGGCATAGGCTCGGAAGAAATCGACAAGATGATTGAGAAGATGCTCGTCATCAAGGACGATAAAGAACGGAACAAGAAGTGCAACGAGATTGAGAAGAAGCACATGGATGAGATCTCGACTGTGGGCACTGTATTTAACGGTCCCGACTTTATGATGTGCAAGAAGGGGTTGGCCAACTACGGTCCTTCTCTTTTCCAAACCACTGATTGGGCGAAGGTCGGCTGGCTGAAGTAAACATCCAATAGCTCCATTTCATAGAGGGTGTGGTTTCCTATTTGTTGGGAATGCCACACCCTCTTGAGGTGTCTTGAACGTGTACTTTCTGCAGAAGATCGTGTGGGGAGGAAACAGTCCTTCGGCTGCTCGGAGGGTAGAAAAGCCAAAATATGCATACAATGAATATTGTAAATGAAGGAATATTACGTATAAATATTCATATATACTGTTAAATATCCCACAAAATCTGCTTTTTCTGCCACAACCATAAAATGCGGGTGTAAGGTACTGAGATATAACCTGAACTTATAGCTTAACTTTGGATAAGTCCAAACCCGTAAAGCATATAATCCGGGTGACGCACCGGAGCACTTGGTGCAGCAAATGAACTTGTAGACGTGAGGCAATAGCTATGCAGAAACAGTACATCTTCAACCGCCGCACCTTGCTGGGCGCTGCAGCCGCAACGACTACCGTAGGCTTGTTGGCTGCCTGCGGCGGCTCGAAGAAAGAGGATAAGGTTAAAGCACCCGGTAAAGACGCTAAGTCTGAGGAACTGTACAATATCAATTCGCATCCGGTGTCTGACTTGAAGCAGGGCGGTGAGGTGCGTATCCCCCTGGGGTCCCTTGGGCCGGATTTCAATACCTATTCAACAAGCGGAGATTCCTACGACACGCAGATTGCGATGAGCTCAATCCGTGCAGCGGGACTGTGGAATATTACGCACCTAGGAAAATATGAGCTGAATAAGGATTTTGCCCTCTCCTTCAAACCTGCAGAAGAGGGTGGTAAAGACGTCGTTTACATTGAGCTGAATCCCAAGGCAAAGTTCAACGATGGCACCCCTATTGATTACAAAGCGTTGCAGTCCACCTGGAAGATACGCAAGAGCTCCGACGGTGACTACAATATTGTCAGCTCAGGTATCTATGAGTATATTGAGAGCGTCGAAAACAACGGGGACAACTTTAAGGTAAAGGTCACTATGGCCAAACCATACTACCCGTTAAACGAGATGTTCGATGCGATTTTCCACCCCGGCATGGAAGACCCGAAAGTTTTCAACGACGGGTTTGTGAATAACCCGCACCCTGAGTTTGGGTGCGGCCCGTTTAAGTTGGCTGATAAAGGCTGGAACTCTACCGAAAACACCTTCACTATGGTGCCGAATGAGAAATGGTGGGGCGAGAAGCCCGTGCTTGACCGGGTGATTTTCCGGGGCTTGGAGGAAAGCGCGAAGGTTGCTGCCTTTAAGAACGGGGAGGTAGATGCGGTTGAGTCGCGCACCTCCACATCATATGCCGAACTGAAAAATACTGCGAACGCTGAGCTGCGCAAAGGTCAGCTGCTGTATGCGGGTGGTCTGAATTTGAACCCCAAACGGATTGAAGATGCAAAAGTGCGGAAAGCGATTTTCCTGGGTATTGATCGGAAGGCTCTTAGCAATATTGCCTTTCAGAATTTGCCGTACGAAGAAGACCCATCCGGCTCAATGCTGCACCTACCGTTCGAGGAGTATTACGAGGATAATTTCCCGAAGGCAGATGGGGACGCAAAATCTGCTGCCCAAAAGCTCTTAGAAGAAGCCGGATACACGAAGGACGGCGAGTACTACGCTAAGGGTGGTAAGCAGCTGCGGTATAAAATCACCGTGTTTGGCGATGACCCCAGTAAGAGCAGCATGGCGCGTAGTTTCGCTCAGACGATGAAGGAGATCTGGCATTAACTTTGAGGTCGAAACTCGCGGTTCTGCGGAGTTCTCGAAAGTTACCGGCTCTAAAGAGTACGACATTATAGTGTCGGGCTTTAGTCTCATCGGCGCGGATGGCACCGCTGCCACCAAGCAGTTCTACTACTCTAAAGAGAACGACGGTGTGGGTAATGCCGAGATCGACGCAATGATCGAAAAGATGGCGGTCATTAAAGACGACGCGGAGCGGAACAAGATGTGCAACCAGATTGAGAAGAAGCACATGGCTGAGGTCTCGACCATCGGCACGGTGTTTAACGGCCCCGACCTGATGATGTGCAAGAAAGAACTGGCGAACTACGGGCCTACCCTTTTCAAGCCCATTGAATGGGAAAAGGTCGGTTGGCTCAAGTAACAAGCTGTATTGCTTTTCCTGTAGGGGCTGGCTCTTCACCCATAGAAGCAGTCCGCTCCTACAGGTTTAATTC
>BNJU01001335.1_pt1 | contig 22701 bp, 28 predicted proteins | sample 8539281 | NCBI WGS metagenome assembly BNJU01 (sample SAMD00202456, study PRJDB9452) | human saliva metagenome | isolation source: human saliva | place: Japan
GGTCCTGTCTTGACAAGGTATGGGAAACTTGATATTATAGTTAAGTCAGGTAACGGGGCGTGGCGCAGTTTGGTAGCGCGCTTGGTTCGGGACTAAGAGGCCGCAGGTTCGAATCCTGTCGCCCCGACCATATTCACATTGGATGTCATCCCGAGGCATAGCAACACAATGTGAATCACCATGGAGAGTTGTCCGAGTGGCTTAAGGAGCATGATTGGAAATCATGTGTGCGGTGAACTCCGTACCCAGGGTTCAAATCCCTGACTCTCCGCCATACTGTAAGACAGGGACTGCATTTGCAGTCCTTTTTTTGTTTGTCTTATAGATAGGTACTTACACTCGTGGTTTGCATGAGGGGATTTATATAATTTAACGTGAAGCGATGGTATGACTAAAGAAGCGTATTCGGCTTTATTGAAAAATTCGGAGCTCATAATTTCAAAATTTAGGAAAAAGCTTGCTGTATTTGCGGACAACCTTAAAGTCAAACAAGTTAAAGTTATGACAACACCGGGTAATGTGTTCACAAGAGTTATTGACTGTTTTTTGACAGGAGCTGATAATAAGCCTGATGAAGCGTCTATTTTTTCGTGTCTTTTCACGATGAGTACACCAGTCTTGTACAGATGACCTGTTAATCATGTATAATAAAATAGAAATCATCGGTGTTAAAATAACTACATAGAGGAGAATGGATATGACTTTGTCTGATTGGATTCAAGAACATCTTTTTCAAACGTATGTGACATGGCATATGAAGAGTCCCCTATATAATAGTAAGGGGTTTCATATAGACGGGATCAATAATTCCCTAAAGGCCATGGAGGACGGGATTATTGCTTATACGGAGTTGTATCCTCCTCATGCCGTACAAGGGTGCACGTCTATGAAGGCTCGCGTCGGTAAGAGTTTGACTATGATGGACCTTTATTTAGAGCTGGAGGGTAAGTGCTATGTCATTGAGAATATGACATACGCCGAGGGGATACGGATCATGCGAGACTTTGTGAAAAAACGTATCTTGCCTGAACGAAGCCGGTATGTGGAAACCGTAGAATTCGATAAGCCAGCCTTGGAAGAGTCGTTTGCAGAGTTAGCACAGCTCTTAATCGGTGATTCTGAGCATGTTAAGCAATTTATGTCCCGGGTCCGGGTGGATTCTATGGAACTTATAGATGACAGCTGGTATGATCTGTATGAGGTATTGTTGTCGTGTAACGTGGCTGCGGATTTAAGCCTGAAAATCGACAAAGAAAGTCTAGTGGATGTTGTAGAACGGTTGGCCGGACCCAAGGGGCTGAGCGTTAACGAAGCGTCTTTGGACGAAGACGGATTTTCTACTCAATGGATTGAAGTGATTAATTCTTCATGGCAGGGATATAGCCTGATAGACATGGATATAGGAACGGATTACTACGTATTACTGGTTCTTAGTGATGAAGAATTTAAGAGAGCTGAAGTATTAAGTCGAATGCTTTTCCATAGAATGGTGCTTGCAGAAAAGGCGTAAAAGACTTTTTCGTAAAGACCTTAGTGTTACTCTGATATATGTGAAATACGAGAAATTTGTTTGTGAATAGGATTTGTTTGGCTTAATTATGGATTGAGCGAAAGCTCCGAAAATCGATATGATTTTCGGAGCTTTCGCTTTTATATTGTGTCCTTTAGCGACTTTGAAAAAATGAAAACCATGCACCGGAAGAATAACATACTAAATAACGTTTACGTATTAAAATACATTTATAAATTTTTTTGATTTTTAAGGTGTAACTCTTAAAAATTGAATTGATTAAGTACATAAATTATAAAAGCATGGGAATACCGGGTTTTATATATACAATAGTAAATCGAACGAGGAAAATCTTTCGCAAAAAGTGAGCTTTCCGGAAGATAATTTTTTTAAGACCCTTGTAAAATGGCGTTGTTATCACAAAAATATAAGATTGAAGTAGAAAAAAAGTACGGATCTTAAATAAGAATTTCAAAAAAATATAATAAGCGGATACTGTTATCTAATACTGTAAGTATTGAATAAAAATAAAAGTGATGAACAAATGAATAAAACGCATATATTGTTGCGAAATTGTAAAGATTGTAATATTATAGAAACATAAAGAAAAATTATTGCATGGGAGTGGGTGAGCTGTTATGAATGACAGATATGTGAGAACGCGTTTGGCCGTAGTTGCGGCTACTGTGTTACTGGGTACAACCTGTGGCGGTTTTACGGCCCTGGCGGCACCGGCCGCCAATCCCGGCAGGAACCGGCGACGGCGTAGCCATCGGTACGGGGAGTTGGGCTCCTAAGGCGGAAAATGTAGCTATCGGTGCAGGAACACGTATTGAATATTACGGCGGTGTCGGCATGCCCTCGACGGGTGATATTGTAATCGGCGGCAACGCTCATACGAACAACTATGCCGACCAGGGCGGCGGCATTGCCATCGGACATAAGGCTTTTGCCGAAAATATGGTAGGTAGCCAAGAAGTGGCTTATGATTTTGGACAGTCAGGGACGACCGTATCCGGGACTGCCGGACCTCATCCCGAAAATATGGTAACGGGTATTGCCATCGGTAAAGATGCATATACTCGTTCAGGAAGTGTTATGGTAAGCACTCATAACTATCGCGGTAATATCGGTGATATTACGGTTGATACGGGTTCTGTAGCGAATATGCGCAATTATAATATTAAAACCGATGCTACGACAGTAGGCACGAACAGCTTTAATAATGCGTCTTTCGGCGTGGTCAACGGAGCTTATTCGGCCATTACGGGTAAAGACTATAGTAAAAACTTCGGGGCTACCATTACGGGGTCTTTGAACAGTATTGAATCGGAAACGGTTGCTAATAGCGATGCGGGTGTTGCCAACAGCATTGTCGGTTTAGCCAACAGAACTCATAATACAAACGGGTCGTTGATCTTCGGGGCAGGCAATGAAATCACCAATTCCATCGGCAGTTTGTCAGCACCTGCAGGCGGGGCACCTTCGCCCAAGGATTTGGCTGATACGCTACGGACGGCTGTACAAAATGCCGACGGTGGCGGCTCGACGTTGGCTATGGGGATGGGCAATAAGGCGGATTATACCTTGGGGTCTCAGTTGTCGGGCGTGAATAACACCTTAAAGGGAAGCTCTGCCGCTTCCGTGAGCAAATATAATTTATTGAACGGCTATAAAAACACGGGTACTGATGTGAATCATGTGTCGGTTGTCGGCTCGGAAAACACTATAAGCAATACAGATAATGCCATTGTCATGGGTGATAAACGGACGTTGACCAACGCGAACGGAAGCATCATTTTAGGTTCGGGGAATTCGGCTCTTACGACAAGTGTAGGCAATGCTGTATCCGTCGGATATAACGCTAATGTATTGCAAGCCGGCGGTGTGGCTATAGGTGCTAATTCCGTGGCTTCCGTAGCTGCCGGTGCCGTAGGCTATGATCCCCATACCGGAGGTGTTTCCTCTAATTCGTCGTCTACGTGGAAGGCGACGGACGCGGCCGTTTCCGTCGGCAACGGAACAACGGTGACGCGTCAAATCACAGGCGTTGCAGCCGGCACGAACGATACGGACGCTGTCAACGTGGCCCAACTTAAACGTGTTATTGCCGGTGCGACGATTGTAGATAATACTCTGGTAAATCGGCTGGGAAATCGTGTGAATCGAGTCGGGCCGGTGCCGCCGCTTTAGCAGCTCTTCACCCCTTGGCATTTGATCCGGATTACAAATGGGACTTTGCAGCCGGTTACGGTAACTATGCCGGTGCCAATGCCATGGCTGTAGGTGCTTTACTATCGCCCCAATGAAGATATTATGTTCAGTATGGGCGGCTCCTTCGGAGGCGGAGAAAACATGATGAATGCCGGCGTAAGCTTTAAGCTCGGCCAAGGAACTCATGTAAAACGGTCTGCATCGGAGTTGAGTAAAGAAGTAGAAGAGTTGAAGGCTATTGTAAAAGCTCAGAGCGAGGAAATTCAGGCTTTGCGGGCTAATCAGGAAGCTTTGGCACAAGCTGTGGCAACTCAAAAATAGGCCTTAAGATCAAGACCCCTCTTGATTGTGAAAGGATATAATAAGTGGCAGAAAGCCGCTGACAGGGCGTATATCGTCGTGTCGGCGGCTTTTTGCAAGTTCGGGGACAATGGGCGTATAATAAAACGCATCCGAACTATGGAAAGGAAGATTTTATGAATAGGATGAACCCTTATGTATATATGTTTTCACTCGGTCATTTTTCCGTTGACTGGGCGCAAAGTGCTTTTCCCGCCTTGTTACCCTACTTTATAACGCTCTGCAGCCTGTCGTACAGGGATGCAACGGCTCTTTTATTTGCCAACATTCTTTTGGCATCGGTTACTCAACCTATTTTGGGATATTATTCCGACAAGGTGTCCAAACCCTGGTTTATCCCTTTCGGTGTTCTCCTGAGCGGTCTTTCCCTTACCGCCTTGGCTTTTACGGATAATTACTCGGTTATTTTTATATGCTCTATGTTGAGCGGCTTGGGGTCATCTATATATCATCCTGAAGCGGCCCGTATGGTTAATGAAATATCGGGAGCCGTAAAAGGCAAGGCTATGGGGACATTTTCCGTCGGCGGCAGTGTGGGATTTGCTGTAGGACCCATTATAGCCGGCTTATGTGCCTATGCCTTTGATATTCACGGGCTGGCGGTTTTCGCTGTTGTTAACACCGGCTTGGCCTTATTTCTCTATCATCATTTGCCGAAGGTTTTGGCACAAATCGATAGGAATGAAATTGTTGAAGACACGGTTACAGGTAGGATAGAAAAAAACGGAAATGACTGGTCTTCTTTTCAGTCGACTGACGGTCGTCATCTTTGCTCGTTCCATAAGTTTTGCCGTTTGTAATGCTTTTATTCCCCTCTTTTGGGTCAAGGTGTTGGGACGTACACCGTCCGAAGGGAGTCTGGCTTTATCCCTACTCTTTGCCATCGGCGTTGTCGGCACCTATGTGGGCGGCCTTATTGCGGATCGGACAGGTTTTGTCAAGGTAATGCGTGTAGCCATTACGCTTATGGTACCGGCCATGTACTTTTTCGTTCACAGCACGACGGCTTTGGAAGGCGCACTCTTTATCGTACCTGTAGGACTGACCTTGTTTGCTCCGTACAGTGCTATTGTCGTGCTGGGACAAACCTTTTTGGGTAAGAATGTGGGCTTTGCCTCAGGCGTAACCTTAGGTTTAAGTATTACCATAGGAGGGCTTCTCACCCCGTTGGTCGGTTGGGCTGCCGATATATGGGGGATTCCGACGGCTTTACAAGTCTTGTGGATTTGTGCGGCCATAGGAGCGATTTTCACTTTTTCAGTGCGAGAACCCAAGGATGCGGCATGAGCAAAATGATACAGGTTGCATGTATGATTTCTGAATCCGTATGGCAATAGGAGGAGTATCTCTAAAATTCATCTTTTTACGGTTTTTCTTTTTCATCAATATGGTATAATAGCAACCGTAAAAAATGGTTTTGTGTGCTTTAAAGGGGACTTTATTATGACCATTGAATCCTATATTGACTATACGAACCTTAAGCCCGATGCAACGCCGAATGATATTATTCAACTTTGCAAAGAGGCTAAACAGTATCGATTTGCGTCCGTATGTGTCAATTCGTCGTATGTGCCGCTTGCCCGCCGTGAACTGTCCGGATCGTATGTGCGTATCGTTTCGGTTGTAGGTTTTCCTCTCGGAGCGGTGGCTTCGAGTATTAAGGCGGCTGAGACGACCTTTGCCATTGCTAACGGCGCTGACGAGATCGACATGGTGATTAATGTAGGGCAAGTAAAGGCCCGCAATTGGGATTATGTTGCCGACGATATCAGCGGTGTCGTAAAGGCGGCGAACGGCCATATTGTCAAGGTTATTTTGGAAACGGGACTTTTGGCGGATGTGGAAAAAGAAGAAGCTTGCCGTGTGGCAGTAAGGGCAGGGGCACGGTTTGTTAAAACATCGACAGGATTCGGTCCGGGAGGGGCTACGGCCGATGACATTCGCTTAATGAAGAAAATTATCGGACTTCGTGCTTGCATTAAAGCTTCCGGAGGTATTCGCGACTATCAGACGGCACGGACTATGATTGCTGCCGGAGCCGATCGCATCGGAGCCAGTGCCGGCATTGCCATTGTAGAAGGAGAAGCCGTTGACAGGTCATAAAAACGATCTGGAAGCCTATGCCGCCCTTGTCGGGGCGGCTCGTTTTGCTAATAAGACCGTTTCTACAGAGCCTGCCCTGCCGGTAGAAACGGTTACTGCCGCTGACTGTCGGTCTTCCGTTACCGTCTTGGCCAGCGGTAGCGGCGGAAATGCGACCTTAGTGTGTTGCGGTTCTACAAAAATTCTTATCGATGCGGGGATCAGCTATCGACGTATTACGAACGCATTGTCGGCACGAGGCTATAGTCCGGACGATATCGATGCCCTTTTTCTGACGCATGAGCATACGGACCATGTACAAGGATTACCGATTTTATTGAAAAATACGGATATGCCCGTATATACGACGGAAGAAACGTGGCGTGCCTTGGGAAAGACGGCAACCTCTGCACCGGGACGCTTTGTACCGTTGACGAAACGAGTCGGCGTGGGTGACATCTATGTCGTACCCTTCGAAATTCCGCATGATGCGGCTCGGCCCGTAGGCTATGCCGTTTATGACGGGCAGACGAAGATTACCTATGCTACCGACTTGGGATATGTCACACCGTCCGTAAGGGGAGCTGCTTCTCATGCGGATATTCTTGTGTTGGAAGCCAATCACGATGAAGATATGGTGCGTCAAGGGCCGTATCCTTATCGGTTGCAGCAACGCATACTCGGTAGTTACGGACACTTATCCAATGACGCGGCTGCGGATTTATTGACTCAGTTACCGCAAAAGAAGATGATGAAAGTTCTTTTGGCACATAGAAGTGATAAAAATAATGAACCTGCCAAGGTCATTAAAACTATAAAAAGTAAGTTCGAACGTAGCGGCAAAGCGCTAGGTCAAGATGTGCTGGTAAGATTGGCATGTAAAAACAGCGCCGTCCGTTTTGACGATAAGGGGGAGCATGATGAGTAAAAAATCTACGGCAGCCGTAATAGCGGCCGTTATTCTTATAGGGGCCGCCGGCTTCGGCGGTTATTATTTACACGACAGCCTGAAAGGTACCAATACGGTTCCCGTACAGGTTCAAACTGCAGACGGTAAGTCTGAAACCTTGTCCAACGCCCGCAATACGGCTGTTGTGCAGGCCGTAAAAAAAGTAGGTCCCGCTGTTGTAGGTATTACGACGAAGGTATATAATCGCGATATTTTCAATCGTCCCGTTCAGGTCGGTGAAGGCGTCGGGTCGGGTATTATATTCGACAAGGACGGCTATATCGTTACGAACAATCATGTAGTAGGTAATAATAAAACAGTTAACGTATCCTTGGCCGACGGCCGAACCTTTGAAGGTACTGTCGTAGGTACGGATGCACGAACGGATTTGGCAGTGGTTAAAATTACGGCGGATAATCTGACTGTTGCAGCCTTAGGGTGACAGTGATACTCTTCAAGTCGGTGAGCCGGCTATTGCCATCGGCAATCCGTTAGGTCTCGAGTTCCAGGGAACGGTAACGGCCGGTGTCATCAGCTCTTTGAACCGTACGATTGTCGGTGAAGGCGTACCGATGGAACTGATTCAGACCGATGCGGCTATTAATCCCGGCAACTCCGGCGGAGCTTTGGTTGATGCCGACGGAGAGGTAATCGGCATTAACAGTGCCAAAATAGCTAAAGAAGGCGTTGAAGGACTCGGTTTTGCCATTCCTATCAACACGGCTCGCCCTGTACTGGATGCGCTTATTAAAAACGGTCGTGTTATTCGCCCTTACCTGGGTTTATACGGTTTGGATAAAGCCATGGCGGCTCGTTACGGTATGGATTTAGGAGTCAAAGGGATTTATGTATATCAAATTGTCGTCGGAGGGCCTTTGTACGGTTCGGGTATTCAACGAGGCGATATTATTACGAAAATAGATGACAAGCCTGTCGATGACTATACGCAGTTACAAAAAACAGTCGAGTCGTATCAAGTCGGAAATACGGTAAAAGTAACCTATATGCGGGGAGATTCGGAACAGACAGCCGAAGTAACCCTTCAGGAACTGGCACCCCAGACGGATAGTGATAATTAATGAAATTTCATATTATCGGTAGCGGTAAGATTAAAGAGAAATACTTGACGGCAGGCATTGACGAGTTTTTAAAGCGACTTAAGCCGTACGGGCAGGTGCAAATTACGGAAATAGGCGAAGAACGGATGCCCGACAATCCTTCGGCAGCCGAAAAAAAGCAGATTCTCGACAAAGAAGGAGAACGGTTGCTGAAAAATGTACGTCCCGGTTCATATCTTTTTGTTCTCGATGTGCAGGGAGAACTTATTTCGTCGGAAGAACTGGCACAGGCTTTTGAGGACTTGTCGTTGCACGGATGCAGTGAGTTTACCTTTCTCATAGGAGGTCCCTTCGGGTTGTCCGATGAAGTCCGCCGAAAAGCCGACCGTTGTATTTCTTTCGGTCGCATTACGCTGACACATCAAATGATTCGTATGATACTGACGGAACAAATCTACAGGGCTGTAAAAATCATGCGGCACGAGCCTTATCACTTATAATTACAGCGTGTATATCTATTTTTTGTAAAAGATAGTATAATAAAGGTACAAACAAAGGTTTCGATTTACAGTTCGGAACGAAGGGGTGGATACTATGAGCGAACGCAAAGCAATGGATATTATGGAAAAGGTTTTTGTAACGGCCGATCCGAGTACAACCGTCTTGGATTTAATCCAGTTATTCATTAAAAATAAGATTACGTCTATTCCCATTGTTAACGATGACGGCACCTTAGCCGGTATTGTTACGGATGCCGATTTGCTGTATAAGAAAATCAAGCCCCATGTGCCGCACTATGTCAATCTTCTCGGGGCCAGCATTTACTACAACGGCATCAGTGAATACGATAAGAGCTTTAAAAAACTCATGGCCAGTACGGCTAAAGAATTGATGACTAAAGACGTTATCATTGCCGCTCCCGATGCGGATGTGGAACAGTTGGCAGGCGTTATGGTAGCAGAGCACCTCAAGGTCATTCCTATTGTAGACAATAAGCGTTGTGTAGGTGTCGTTACACGCCGATCTATTTTGGAAGAAATGCATAGAGAATACGAAGAAGAAAAAGCCTAGGTACATTTTATAAAAAACTGTATTGTATGTGCGGACACTTTCCCATGAAGGTGTCCGCCTGTTTTGTATATAAGGAAGCGGATTTACGCTCTTTCTACAGGCGATTTAATTGGTTTGAGAGGGTATTTGTGGTATAATTCGGTCATATGAATAATGGAATATTTCAGAGAGGCAGGGCTGTTGATGGACTCGAAAGAATTAGTCATTGTCGTCGACTTCGGCGGGCAATATAATCAGTTAATAGCACGACGGGTCAGAGAGAATCATGTATATTGTGAAGTCTACCCGTATCATAAAGCGGTTGAAAAGATTAAAGAACTGAAGCCTCGCGGAGTTATTTTTACAGGCGGGCCGAACAGTGTATATGAAGAAAAGGCACCGCATATCGATGCCGCCGTCTTTGAACTGGGGGTGCCCGTTCTGGGATTATGCTACGGCATGCAGATGATGGCATATCTTCTGGGCGGGACTGTTAAAGAAGCGGATAAGCGGGAATTCGGCAAAACGGAAACAACTGTGGATACGAAGTCCCTTGTCTTTAAAGGCTTGAAAGAAAAAGAAATCGTGTGGATGAGCCATACGGATTATGTAGCCGAAATTCCTGAAGGCTTTAAGATTACGGCTCATACGGAACACTGCCCCGTAGCCGCAATGGAAAATGCGGACAAGAAATTGTATGCTATGCAATACCATCCTGAAGTGCTTCATACGGAACACGGCAAGGAAATGTTGCATAACTTCCTCTTTGAAGTATGTAAATGCAGCGGCACATGGACGATGGCAAACTATGCCAAACAAGCTGTTGAAGACGTGCGTCGGACTGTCGGTGCCGGTAAGGTCGTACTGGCTCTTTCAGGCGGGGTCGACAGCTCTGTGGCGGCGGCCTTGATTTCCCGTGCCGTTGGCAACCAATTGACCTGTATTTTTGTTGACCACGGTTTAATGCGAAAAAATGAAGGCGATGAAGTTGAAGCGGCCTTTAAGGATTCGGGAATGAACTTCATTCGCGTCGACGCATCGGACCGATTCCTGTCTAAATTGGCAGGTATTTCCGATCCCGAAAGAAAACGTAAAACTATCGGCGAAGAATTTATTCGCGTCTTTGAAGAAGAAGGACGAAAAATCGGTGCCGTCGACTTTTTGGCACAAGGCACGATTTATCCCGATGTCATCGAATCGGGTGCCGGTGATGCGGCAGTTATTAAAAGCCATCACAATGTAGGCGGCTTGCCGGCTGTTGTAGACTTTAAGGGTCTTATTGAACCGCTACGCAACCTCTTTAAGGATGAAGTTCGCGAACTCGGTGAAGAACTGGGGTTGCCGGACTATCTCGTATGGCGGCAGCCTTTCCCGGGACCGGGACTGGCCATTCGCGTTATGGGCGAAATTACAAAAGAAAAACTGGACATCTTGCGTGATGCCGATGCCGTTTTTAGAGAAGAAATTGCGGCGGCAGGCCTTGATCGCTCCATAAACCAATACTTTGCCGTCTTAACGAATAACCGGTCTGTCGGTGTTATGGGCGACTTCCGCACATATGACTATACCTTGGCCTTACGAGGTGTAACAACAACCGACTTTATGACGGCTGACTGGGCGAGAATTCCCTATGACGTACTGGATAAAATCTCGAGCCGTATCGTTAACGAAGTAGAACACATTAACCGAATTGTGTATGACATAACCAGCAAACCCCCTTCCACGATTGAATGGGAATAGTCTAAGCACTCATCAGAATCATTGATATTACTGATTATTCTCAGGTTTCGAGTGGTTAGCTGAAGTATTTTTGAAGTACTTTTTCATAAGAAAAAAGTGGTAAGCCACTTTCAAGAGAAAACAATTAAGCCAACAGAGTGTAAATTCTGCTGGCTTTTAATTTTTGAGTTATAGGACATTTCGTGTTGGTTTTAATGGCGATGAGGCTGGATTTTATCTGGCTTCATCGCTATTTTAAGTTGTTTGGACAAACTTGTAGGGTGGACAAAACGTGTTGATAAAAAGACTGAAATCCCTTGCTATTACTGGGCTTAATGGGGTTATATCTTCTTAAAAACACATTAGTTTTTTTAGGAGGATATAATTATGCTAGTTAGATGTATAAACTGTGGATTTCCCTGCCGGAAGTATGGGAAAAACCTCGGCCGGTACACAACGTTGGTACTGTACTGCTTGCCACATATCCTTTGTGAATAAAATAGATAACACAACTAAGCAGTTAAAAGAGTTTTTAACATAGTTATTTAGTAACACAACGCAGCAAGAATTACCGGGTAAAGGTCGAACCTTTAGAAGAAATACCGCAAAGTTTTGGGATATTTGGCCTATGCCGCCTAAAGTGGAAGAACGAAAAGATATTGTGTTTGTAGATGGTATTTATCTTGCACGCAAAGCTTGTGTTCTTATTTGCTATGACGGACTCATGTGCTTGGATGGTATGTATGCCGCTATGAATATGCTCGAGCTTGGGAAGCTCTGCTACGCCGTATTACAAGTCCTATTGTGGTTATATCCGATGGAGGTCCCGGGTTTAGAAAGGCTATGCGTAAAGTATGGCCGTCTACCAAACTTCAGCGTTGCACATTTCATGCCTTTTGCCAGGTAAGGCGCTATACAACGACTAGACCTAAGACGTTAGCTGGAATGGTACTATACCAATTAGCAAAAGACTTAATGCATATACATAATGATGAAGACGCTAGGGCCTGGATATTGAGATTATCCCAGTGGGAAATTACTTTTAAAGACTTTTTAAATGAAATGACAAAAGATGATTAAGGAAATACCTGGCCTACTCATGAACGGTTACTAAAAGGGGACTATTCTCTTGTTAGACTAGTGACGACTAAGACCTTATTTACTTATTTAGATGAGAAGTTTGTTCCATCGCACCCGTGTCCGGCCACGAATAATCCCATAGAAGGCGGGGTAAATGCTTAGCTGAGAGCGTTAATTCGTAACCATAGGGGGCTATCCATTGATAGACGAATAAAAGCGGTTTTCTGGTGGTGCTATATGCACTCGCCGGAACCGCTTTCAGCCACTGAAATACTTAAGGTCATGCCAACGAATACAAGTATTTCAAAGATATATAAAAATATGAATGAGAAAAAAACAATTAGAAGGAATTCTCCCAACATGGGGGATGCCATTGTTTGGGGGCGATTTGCATAACTATGACAAATCCTTCTCGACAAATTGGGACTAAGCGACCAACACATTTTTGTCCTATAAGCCAATTTTTTTATTCATAGTAGATTGCGATAGGATGAATGATTTTAATTTCGTCTTTATTTATAATTTCAGGGAGAATAGCTGAGTTTATTTGGTTTATTATTTCTGCAAATATTGGCAAATTTTTGCTTAATATTTCTATGAATAATATTTGTAATATAACCAAATACTTTTATTTTTTTCCGCCATATTTAAATGATGACATTTGTATATCATCCTGAATAAATTCATCTGACAAAGTAACAATACAATCATTTATACAGAGAACTCTTTGATAAGGTATTATTTTTTGTTATGATGTCAATTAATTTTAACGCATTGCTATATTCTGATTCTTGCTCTTTTCTAAATGCTGCAAGTTTATTATCTATCTCTTTAATTATTTGCTTTTTTTATTTGGTGTTCCAGTTGTTAATTTTTGATTTTTCATTTTCGGTTTCTTTAATTAGATTTTTCCATAGATGAATCAATTAAAAATTTATAAAATTTGCATCACTAAATAACTCTTTGTAGTATAAGAAATCGAGAATATAAAATGAGTTGAAAAAGTTCTATGAATTTACCTATATTTCCGTCTTTTAAATCTTCATGTTTATTTATGTGATTAATTAATAAATCAAAAGCATTGTCATGTAACATTTTTTTGTTTCAACTTTGTTAATCAACGTACTGTCTTTTATTTGCTTTTTAAGCTTTTTAAAGATATATTCAATTTTCCTTCCATTCCTTTTACCCAATAGGGTGAAATCAATAGCTGCATTTGGGCTAATTGAGTGGGAAGATTCTTTACTGGATTCGTTAATTTGTTGTGTATTTTTCTTCATTCGTTTTTATTAACCCATCATATATTTGAGCAATATATGAATTTAATGTTTCAGTATCAAGATATATAAATCTTCTCATAATTTTTCTCCTTATTACCATTCCAAGAAATTCATAATTACATTAATCATAATTTCTTTTTCTTCTGGTTTTGATTCTGCTAATAGTAAAAGTAATTGCAACCAAGGTGCTGTCAGAAATTATTTTTTTCATTATCCTCAAATAGTAAATTATTTTTTTGTTTAGGAAATGTAGGGAAGATACTTGCAGCGATTCTTTTGCATCCATCAATAAAAAGGATGATCTTTGACTATAAAATAAAGAAGGTTTGCTGCTTTTTTTCTTGAACAGATGGATACATATCTTCTCCAAATGTAGTTTGATAAACGGAACCAATAATACCTTCTAATGCACCTTTACTTTTCTCCTTACCAAATATAGTTGATGTAGCACTAAACGCCATATTATCAATTAGATTACGACATTCTTTATAATTTAATTTATAAGCTTCCTTGTTAGATAAAATCGGTTTTTTTAACAATTTGATGGTCATAATCATCTAATAATTCAAGAGCTTGACTATATTTTTTTGTATAACATCAAGAACTTCTTTAGAATCCAGTTCAAGAACATCGGCAATTATGTTTGACTGGATTTCTATTACTTTGTTTAATACTTTTAATCGTTTGTCATTAACTGCATAACCTTGAACTATATATTCCTTTAAGATAGCTGTAGCCCATTTTCTAAATGCAATGCCTCTTTGTGATTTTTACTCTATATCCAACGGAGATAATCATATCAAGATTGTAATAATCTACTTTATAGGTTTTTACCATCAGAAGCAGTTGTCGCAAATTTTGCGACAACTGAAGAATCCAGCTCTTCTTTAAGGGCGTTGTTTATATGTTTACCTATAGTTTTTACATCACGATCAAACAAAATGGCGATTTGTTTTCTATTCAGCCAAACAGTTTCTTTATCGGGTGTAACTTCTACAGAAGCTCCAACTCACCATCTTTATAAATAATAATTTCATTATTCATAAAAATTTAATACCTCCTAATTCAGTAATTCGTCTGCTTCCAAAAATAAATTGATAATTTTTTTCTTTTGAATCCTTATCTTTTGCACTATCATATTTAGAAGCGAATTCTTGGTGAAGTACTTTTATATCATCAAGTAAGGTTGAATCTTTATCCAATGTACCTCGTCTGATTCTTCCATAAATTCTGTTATAGTATGTTGTAAATACTTGATATAAAGGATTTTTCGGATTGTTTTTCTTATATGTTTTTGCTTGCATATTCCTGACAAGTTGCATTTGTTCCTTCTACTTTTCTTAAACAATACTCAGCAAGGCTTGAATAACGGGCTATGAAGTATCTATTGCAATTCTTACATTTTCTAAGACTCATTTCCTCATGTATTAGACTTTGAACTGTTTGTCGTAAAAATCTAATAATACTATCACAGGTAGGAAATTCCAAAGGGCATCTAATTTATTTGGGAGTGTTTTTATTATATCTTCCCAAGAACTAAATAATTTATCTGTGTTAGTCCTTATAAAAGGATTCAATTCATTGAACACCAGGTCATTTTTTTATTTTTCTTGATTATATGCTTGATAAATTAAAGCTATCTCTGATGTTGATCTGCACCCATTTTCTTGGAAAGATATAATTAGTTACTTTTTGGGAATGAGTTCGGTATTCTACCGGACTCATTCCTTTTAATTTAAGCTTAATGCGTTTTGTATTGTAATAATCAATATAATCCTTTAATTTGCTGATAAAATCTTCATAGGAAGCAAACTTTTCTAAATATAATAACTCTGACTTCAACAAGCCAAAGAAGTTTTCCATCACGCTATTATCCAAACAAGTTTCCTTTAAGGGACATACTTTGAATGATAGCGTGATTTTTTAATGTTTCTTGATAAGTACTATGCTGGTACTGCCATCCTTGATCTGAATGTAAGATGCAGCCTTTGCTATTGGGTCTATTCTTAAAGGCTTTATCCAGCATAGATAACACCTGTGTTAATACAGGTCGTTCTGATATTTCATAAGATACAATTTCACCATTATACATATCTAAGATTGGTGATAAATAAACTTTACGCCCAAACAAGTGGAATTCAGTAATGTCTGTGGTCCATTTTTGATCAGGCTTTGTTGCAGTAAAGTTTCGCTTAATCATATTGGGAGCGATTTTTCCTTCACTACCTCTATATGAGCGGTATTTCTTTAGGCGAACTTTACATGTTAAGTTTTCTTCCTTCATAATACGCATTACGACTTTATGGTTTATATGAATGCCTAATTTATGCAATGCTATTGTAATTCGGCGATACCCATAACGTCCTTTATTCATCGCCACAAGTGTGCGAATAGCTTCTCGTTCCTCTGCATATTTGTCTCCCTTTTTTATGCTAGCTAAGCGTGCATAATATGTACTACGACTAATGCCAAAGTACTCGAACATAAACTGAAGGGGATATATTTTTCTTAATCTTTCGATGGCAATTGTTTGTGCTTTTTTTTTACAGCTCTATTGGGTTTAGCAATTTCACGCATTTCTTTCATAAAGTCATCGTAAAAAGACATTTCATATTTCAGCCGAGCGATTTCAGCTTCTAGTTCTTTTATCCGTTCTTTGTCCGATTTAATACTTTGATCTTTTGATGAGGGGGTTAGTTCTTTCGGTTTCATAGATGGTCTACCTTTAGGGTTAGGTTGTAATCCTGAGCTTCCTTCATCTAAGTATCTTTTTTGCCATGCTGCGATTAGGCTAGGATTATCTAAATTAAAATGTTCTGCTACTTCCTTAAAGGATAACTTATTTTTCCATCTGGTTTCAATAACTTTACGTTTGAAGTCTGCTGAAAATACCTGTTTAACCATTTTTCTATTTATATTATGATTAATCTTAAATTTAAGTAACCACCCATTTACAGTACTTTCTGGAATCCCAAGTTCTTTAGCAATGCTAAAAGAATTCCATCCTTTTTCAGAAAGATAAATAGCCTTTTCTTTTACTTCTTTTGAATATTTTGACATAAAAAACTGCACCTCCAAAAATTGTGTCCAATTTTTGGGGTGCAGTTCATGCAAAGGATATTATGTAGATACGGTTGGTAAAAACACGAGCCGAATTGCGGAGTACATAAGAAATCAACTTGAAGAAGATAAGTTGGGAGATCAATTAAGTATAGCCGAAGTTGGATATTTAAGTAAAAAAAAAGTAAGCTAAGTGAACGCAGTTGGCAGAAGCGTTTACGCGTTGGACGCGTAGCGAGGAGCAAGGGCTATGCCCGAATGTGAAAAACCCCACGTTCAACGTGGGGATGATTTTTATGAAAGGAGATAAAAAACATGGATTACAAAACAATGAGAGATAGAATTGAAGATATGGTCAATGATAATCACAAGGACTTTGTTAAGGCGGTTATCAGCATGGAAAAAGGTATTAACGATGAAAGTGCTTTAGACAAGCTATATGAGGCTTATATGGACAATGACACCGTTAATTTACTGCATGAGGAATTTGACTATATGATTGAGGATTTAAGGGATCAGGGGCAGATAAAAGACCTGCCTTATGTTCAGGAGGAGAAAGACAATCTTGTAAATATCGTTGGAAATATTGTGGGCAAGGCTGATGTAGTTGAAAGGGAAAATAAGAACGGAGAAGTCTTTAAGGTGGCAAATTTCTCCGTTGCATCTAAAGATGATGAGGGTAATAAGGTATATCATAATTGCTCTGCTTATGGAGAAAAAAGTGATATTCCAAAGGACTTTAAGCAGGGAGATTTTGTGAAGCTCTTTGGACAAATCAGAACTTCCATTGATGATAATGGCAAGGAACATAGCAATGTAAGGATACTTTCATCAAAACTCTTAAAGGCAAGAGAACAGATGAAAGGACAGGAAGAAAATAAAGAATCTGTACTTAAAGCTATAAAAAAAGTATCGGGCTGAAGATAAAGAAAAGCCTAAGGAAAAGAAAGAAGTAAACAAAGAAGCTGAGAGATAAATTTATGGTCGGTGCGGTCTTAGGACTGTACCGGCTCTTTTTTGTTGTGCCTTATAAATTTTTATGAGAGTTCGATTAAAGAGAATATATTTACTCAAAAAGGGTATTTTTTATGATATATTATGATAAATAAAGTTTTTCTTGAACGGAGGAAAAGAATGAGGAGTTTCAGTTATAAAAAGTTGTTCAAAAAAACTGATTGATTTAGATATGACAAACAACGAATTGATGGAAAAATCAAAAAGTAAGTAAAAGCACATTCTATAAGATAAAGAATGGACAAAAATGTTACCACAGATGTTTTGCTTAGAATTTGTAACGCTTTAGAATGTAATATTGAAGATATTATAGAAATTAATGACATTAAGGAGGCCAAATAATTATGAAAAAGAATTTTTATTAGTTTTGCAATTGAGGATGAAAGATTAAGAGATTTTTGAAAGGACAATCTAAAAATGCAAATAGTCCATTTGAATTTGTTGATATATCAGTGAAACAACCATGGATTCACAATGGAAAACAAAATGTAGAAGCAGAATAAAAAGGATGTGATGGTGTGATTTCTATTATTACAACAAATACAAAAAAATGCTAGTGGACAAATATGGGAAATGAAGTGTGCAAAGGACGAAAAATATACCAATAGTTGGAATTTATGGAAATGACAATCATGCAGGTGTTAAGGTGCCAGATGAGTGTGGATATATCAGACTAATGGATTGGACATGGTCAAATATTTCAAATTGGATTAATAATATTTAATTTGCTTGGAGGGAAAAAAACGGTGGTGAATAATAAAGCTTTAGTAGTTGGAATAAATGATTATCCTACTTGTCCATTAGCAGGTTGTGTAAATGATGCAGAAGAAATTGGAAAGATTCTTTCTGAAAAATGGTGATGGAAGTCCAAACTTTGAAGTTAAATATGCATTGGATATTAAAACGAAAGCAGAGTTATATAATCATGTAAACGCATTATTTAATGAAGGGAAGCCGATATAGCATTATTTTTATTTTTTTCAGGTCATGGTACGGATTTAGTTGGTGGGAAGCTAGTGACTCCAGATTTTACTGAAATGGATGCTGGAATTCCTATGAGTGAAATTTTTATTGATGGTAAATAAGTCGAAAAGCAAAAACAAAATTATAATTTTAGATTGTTGTTTTTTTCCGGAAGATTTGGAGAGAATAGCATTTCTAATTCTACGGAATCTGTCTTAGCAAATGGAGTTACTATAATCACTGCAAGTAATAGGGATGAATATTCTATGGAGGTATCGGGTGATGATGGAATACCTGGACATGGAGTATTTACTGAACTACTAATACAAGGATTAAAAGGGGGAGCTGCCGATGTTGGTGGTAATATAACTCCAGCAAGTCTATATTCGTTTGTTGACCAGTCTTTAGGTTTGTGGGAGCAACGTCCTTTGTTCAAGACTAACATCTCCAGATTTTTTTACCAATAAGGACAATTGAACCAAAAGTTTCAAAGAAAACATTGAGGAAACTGAGTGCATATTTTGAAAATGCTGATTCTGAATTTAAATTAGATCCTTCTTTTGAATTCACGAATTCACCAAATGAGACTCATGAAATTAAACAACCATATGCTCAAGAAGATAATGTGAAAATATTTAAGGATTTACAACTTTTTGAAAGTGTTGGATTAATTGAACCGGTTGGAGAGGATCATATGTACTTTGCAGCTATGAATAGTAAAACATGCAAATTAACACCTTTAGGGGTGCATTATTGAAATTGTCAAAAGATAAAAAGATTCTAGGAAGAATATATATGATTTTAACAAATGAATTTTTAAGAAAAGAATCTATAAAAAGATACATTAGTAATGCATCGGAAACAAGGATTTTTAGATGAAAAATTACACAGTTTTTTTCAAAAAGAATCATATGATTTGTTTATATCACATAGTTTTTAGATAAAAAAACTGATACTAACACTAATTGATTTATTTAACAATGCAGGTTATTCTGTATATGTAGATTGGATAGATGACAAAAAAATTTGGATAGAAATAATGTATCGCCTAAAACGGCTAATGTTATTAAAAAAATAGAATATCTAATTGTAAAGGCTTATCTTATATCGCCACTAGAAATATTGTTAATTCAAAATGGTGTCCATGGGAATTGGGTTTGGCAGATGGCATGTTAAATGGCAGATCCTGTATACTACCAGTAATGGAAGAATCTAGTACTTTTTAAAGGTCTTGAATATTTAGGTCTTTATCCATATATAGAATACGAAAAAATAAGTGGAAGGAGTACTTATGAGTTCTGGGTTATAGATCAAGGCGATAGTAGTAGATATGCTTCTCTAAAGAGCTGGCTAAATGGAGCTGCACTAGAAAGACATTAAAAAAACAATAAGGAGATGGCTATCTCTCCATCTCCTTGCCTGTGTAAATTCCATAGTTCTTTCGTATTTGATAAAGCTCGTCCATAGTGGATTTTGACGAAGAATACTCTTGCATAAGGGTATTCTTTTTTTCTTGTAATTCATCAAGCTCAGCTAAAATATCCTTTGAATTTGGGAGCTTGGAATAAGATTTTTAAGTTCTGAAAGGGCATTTTCATATAGGGTAATCTGAGCTTTGTACTCTTCAAAAAATGCCTTATCGGACGGACTTGCCTTATATTCTTTATAGTATTCCCTGTATTTTTTTAACGGTGTGAACTTGCTCCATAGTGGCAGAAAGCTCCTGTATTTCCTTATCAATAGCCTTGATTTTATCTTGTAAATTTTGCCTTTCATCGGCTGCTTTTTGGATGTACTCATCAAGTTGCTTAACGGATTTAATACCTTGTTCTCTGAGGAAGATAACAGACTCCGCCATTGTATTAAGGTTATGTTTGGTTGCCCAATATTCATAGCCTTTGCTTTCTTTTACTTTAACATTTGTGTTCATATCAACAACATTGCCAATGCGTTTTTTGACAGCAGGGGTTTTAATAGACGATATTTCTGCAATGCGTTCTTTTAACCTTTCTTCAGTATAATCTTCTCCGATTGTTTTAGATCTTGTAAATCTCAGCTTATCTTTCGGTTTAAAAGCAATGTGTTTGCCATACTTACTTTGATAGCCAAGATCAGCCATTTTCTTTAGAAAATCGTCCCAATCCTTAGACTGTTTAATCATTCTGTCAATGTCAAATTGAAGTCTACTTTTCTAAAAAGCACCACGCTTTGCCTGTTCATTCTCATACCAAGATTTACCGTTAGTCTTATATTTCTTCTTGTAACTTTCGTAAAACTCATCAATGACAGATAGGCTGTTTTCTTTGCATAGCTTGTCGCTCTGATAACGGATTTGATGATAGCTTTTCTTATTAGACTGGTAGCATCTACCCGTTACCATATTTACATTGTTGAAGATGATGTGATTGTGAATATGTCCTTTGTCTATGTGAGTAGATAAGACAAATTCATACTCATTTTTAATATCTTTTTACACAGCTCCATGCCAATCTGGTGTGCTATTTCAGGCGTAGTTTCTCCCGGTAAAAAGGATTGAATAAGATGCCTTGCAAGAATATTTCCCTTTGTTCCTGCATCATTTCGTGTCCTTAAAAATTGTGTATGGGCAGTTTCTTGATGGCATTTATGAGTGCTGACTAAAAATCTGCTCATCTGTTTTATCTCCATTTACAATGTAGTCGATAGCAAGATTAAGAGTCGATTTTATGGGATGTATTTTTGTAATAGCCATAAAAACTAATCACCTCCTGAAGTCCTGTTAAGCAGCAGGGAATGAATTTGCCATAGCTGTTTTGAGAAATGTTCAATCTGCTCTTTCACATCATTTATATCATCTTTATAGATGACACCTGTCGAATTTACTCGCTTTGCAATCTGATTGATATTGTTTGTTGCGTTGGAAAGTAAGACTTGTAAATCTCTAAACGGTTCTAAATCTATTTGATAGATTTCTTTTTCTAAAACGCATTTGCGGATAAACAGGCTCATATTTCTACATTTCGCAAGTCTTTTTTTATCCTCAAAAAGAGCCTTTTTCTTCTTCGGTTAGTTTAATTTCAAGTCTTTCGTTTCGTATTCTATTTGCCATAGGATTTCGGGCTATAGGACAAAAAGTGTGTGTGACTAATCCCAATAAACAGGATAGTTACTCGAATGGTGAAGCTCACTCCACACAACTGCATCTCCCCACATAGGGATAGTATTTTCTAGTTGTTTCTTAGCAGTCATCTTCTTGTAAATATCATCTATGCTCTTGTTTGTAGGCATTGTTTTTAATATTTTAGAAGCAGAAAGCGGTTTTGGTGAGTGCATATAGCACCACCAAAAGACCGCTTTAATTCTTCTCTCAACAGATAAACTTCTATGATTATGTAGCATCTCCCTAAGACAAGCATTTACACCACCTTCTATTCGATTGTTTGTCGATGGTATCTTAAACTCAGCTCTTAATTCTTTATCAAGATATGTGAATAGAGTATTGTCATTAAGCAGTCTTAGAATTGATTTTTCAGCCTTTATCAGTCTCTCATGTTTAGGTCTTGATTTGCCATTTTCATCATATGTTACTTCGCTTAAAAAACGCTTATGCTTCACAATCCAAGCTGTAAAACGATCAACCCATATCTTTGAATCTTCAACACTTTTAACATCAAACAGATCCCTAGCCAATGCATAAAGCTCTAGACCTGCTAAAGTATTTGGTCTACTCGTCGTATATCTTTTAACCTGTGAAAACACGTGAAATACACATCTTTGATGCTTTGCCTTAGGCCACTTTCTCTTAAGGGCTTTTCTAAACCCCGTTCCACCATCTGATACAACCACTTTAGGTTCTGCTATACGGCTCATTAGGGCCTCCCAGGCTCCTGAATGCTCATACCTGCATAGATACCACCCTAACACATAATCTTTGTCACAGCATATCAAAATACACGATTTACGTGATAGATATATGCCATCTAAATACAGTACATCTTTTGATTCTTCAATCTTTGGTGACATAACCCATATATCCCAAAACTTGGAGGTTTTTCTTCTAAAAGTTCTTCCGCCTCCTGACATATTACTTTGCACTTCTTTACTGAATAGCCAATTTAAGAACTGCTGAAGCTGTTTAGTATCATTGTCTATCTTTGGCGTAAACGCTCACTTACAAGATTTACAAAACCACCTTTGAGAGCCAGATTTTATCTTACCTTGCTTTATACATTTGCAATTACAAATGGGACAATTAACCTGCTTCATAATATATTCCTCCAAGAACACTGATTCTAAGGAAGATATACCACGTTTTAGCATTGAAATTCCAATATTTTAAAGAGATTTCACACACTTTTTGTCCTATAGCCCTTATCATGGCCA
>BNJU01003767.1_pt1 | contig 22624 bp, 24 predicted proteins | sample 8539281 | NCBI WGS metagenome assembly BNJU01 (sample SAMD00202456, study PRJDB9452) | human saliva metagenome | isolation source: human saliva | place: Japan
TTCAAGGTTCCAACTGTAGCTCGTTTGGAGCGACAGCCTGTGTATCTTAGCACTGCAATTCTGCTTGTCAACAAGAAATATGTATTATTTTTCAGAAAAAGTTTTGACTCTTTTAAAAGCTACAAGATATAGTTTCTCACTCATCCATATTTGGTGTTTTTCTATTTTTATTTTTCACTAATAGAATTCCATTTTTTACCGATATACTTATTGTATCTTTAATCTCGTATCTTTTTGTATTCATTGATACTAGAACCAGGGAGTTGATGATATGGAGTTTCCAAAAAGAATTTTTGGATGAAGTCAGAGAGGGTTTCTATGTTCCGGCTATGATGAAGCGTGCTTGGGCTGCCGAAATAGAAATTTTATTCGAAATTGATAAAATATGCGAAAAGCATGAGCTTCATTATTGTATTGACTATGGCACTCTTTTTGGGGGCTATTCGTCACCGGGGCTTTATTCCCTGGGATGATGATATTGACATCATGATGATGCGAGAAGACTATGAAATTTTTCTCTAAAGTTGCTAATGCGGAACTTCCTGAAGAGTTAAGTTTTTGTTCAATTATGGATAATTCCATTACGAGTTGACCAGCCATGTAAAGCACAATAAGATGCTGATTTCCTCCAAAGCATTAGGCAAATATCATAATTATCTATATGGAGCCGGAGTAGATATCTTTCCTTACGACCGTCTATCTACTGACCATGAAAAAGAGAAAAATCGAATAGAATTATTTGATGCCCTATGTATTCTGGCATCCCTTCCTTCTATAGACGAAAAAATATAACCGTGTTGGAGTATGAAACAAAAAGTCGAAAAGTTATTGGGTATAAAACTACAGTATTCTCCAAATTACAGAAAAGAACTACTTCAGCTCTTAAAAGACTGCGTTCAAAAATTCAATCAAGATGGAGGCCATAAAATTGCAAGCTACCGGATTTAACCCTTTATAAAGATATGGGAAAGGGAGTTTTTGAGGATTCATGGTTTGGAGCGGATAGCTTTTATGAATTTTGAATTTCTATCCCTTCCTGCACCTAAAGAATATTTTGCAGTTATCAAAAATAAGTATCATGATTATGGTTTAATGAAAAAGGATGGAGGAGCACATAACTATCCTCTATATAAAAAGATGGAAGCAGAGTACATGAAAGGAATTGAGGAAAACTTTTTACCAATACCCCATCGATAGGAATGAGTTAAAGGCGAGAAATAGTACTGCATTTTTTTCCAACAAAAAGGATAGCGCAACAGAACAGGAGAAATCTGTTTTGTTTCTTCCAAGTCTATATTCCCACTGGGATACCATGAGGGGGGTATTTGAGGAAGCACGTAAGGATAAAAATGGAATGCTTTGTAATGCCCATTCCTTATTATTTTAAAAACGGTTTAGGAAACTGCTCTCCCGTACAATGGGATTTTGAACTTTATGAAAATGAGTTAGGAAAGAATTCTCCATATCTTTTAGATTTCAGAAACTTTGATTTAGAGGCATTGCATCCGGATGCCGTCTTTATTAACGAGCCATATGAGTGAATACAATTTAAGTTTTTATGGTAGAACCGTCTTGTAGCAAAAACTGAAACATTATACCAAGCAGCTATTTTTACATTCCTTGGTTCGTGACTTCTGAAAATAGATATAGAAAATCCGGAGAATGGGAAAGCGATTGTAAATGCGGAAAATTATATTGTAATGCCTGCCCTTATACATGCTGACTATGCCATATTGCAATCCGAAATGATTGTCAAAACTGTATAGGGAAATTTTGGAAAAAGAGCGGAAAAGAATATGCGAAATACTGGGAAGAGAAACTTCTCCCTTAGGAAAATCCTTTATCGGATGAGCGCCCTATCGAAGAGAACTCTGTCGCTATATGGAGTCACTTAAGAAAAATGATAATAGAATAAAAATAACAGTCTAATAGAATTTAATCTTCTATACGAACATAAATTTAGAATTACTGCTTATTTTTAAAAAGGAGAAGGAACTTCTATGATCAAAGTCATCACCTATGGTACCTATGATTTATTGCATGAGGGCACCTTCGGCTATTAGAAAGAGCGAAGGCAATGGGAGATTACCTCATTGTAGGGGTAACCTCTGATAATTTTTGACAAAAAGCAGAGGAAAAATCAATGTCAAACAGTCCTTGAGTGAGCGATTGGAAGCAGTAAAGAATACGGGTCTTGCCGATGAAATCATTGTCGAAGAATATGAGGGACAGAAAATCGATGATATTCAAAAATATGGAGTCTCGATTTTTACCGTAGGCTCAGACTGGCAAGGCCATTTTGATTATTTGAAGGAATATTGTGCAGTAATATACCTCCCCAGAACCACGGGAATATCCAGCAGTGAAATCCGCGGAAAACAGAAAGTTGAATCTGGGACTGGTGGGAGGCTTTGAAGAAAATATACTCAATAAATATTATCAGGAAAGTGCCTTTTGCAAACGGAATCGTCGTCTCCGCTCTTTTTAATTCCAGCCGGAGTGCGGATGCTTCCATAAAGGATTATGATGATTTTTAGAAGATTGCGACTGCGTCTATATCCTCTCCCATCCACAAAGTCATTATAAAGAAATAAAGCATGCGCTGGAAAAAGGAAAGCATGTCTTTGTGAATCCCTCGATTGCCTTAAACAAGAAAGAATGTGCGGAGCTTTATGCACTCGCAAAGAAAAACGGGCTGGTTCTTATGGAGGCCATAAAAACTGCATACTCCAACGCCTATAATCGCTTGATTCTTCTTGTAAAATCCGGAAAAATCGGCAATGTTGTTTCCATTGATTCTACCTGTACAAGTATGCAAGGCACAAAGAACAAGAATTCCGAGAATGCATGGAACAGTATCTGTGCATGGGGACCAACAACTATGCTTCCTATTTTTCAACTCTTGAATTCCCCTTATGAAGAGCAGATTCATTCTTTATTTGAAAATGAAGAGCTGAAATATGACAGCTTTACTAAAATTGACTTTAGTTTCCCTGCCGCTACCGCTTCCATCAAGGTCGGGCGGGGAGTAAAATCAGAGGGCGAGCTCGTTATTTCAGGAACAAAAGGCTATGTCTACGTTCCGGCTCCCTGGTGGAAAACCGACTATTTCGAACTTCGTCTCGAAGATCCAAATGAGAACTGCCGTTATTTCTACCCTTTGAGGGTGAGGGAATTCGTCATCAGCTCCTTGCCTTTTCCAAATCCATTTTAGAGGGATGGAACGCCTCTGACATAAAATCGGAAATTTCCATGAAAATCAGTTCTGTGATGGAAGATTTTTATGAGGAGAGGAATATGAAAAAGCTCGCCGGAGTCAGCTAAAAGGATTTTATGGAAAGACAGGAGGTTTTATGGCATATGTTGTGTCTTTTTCCTCGAAATATCAGCTATCTCTTCCCTTCTCATAGAAACCTTACGTTCCATGAATTTATCCAGTTCCAGCTTAATAAGACTTGCTACAGGGCAGCCAGAAGATTCCAAGAATCCTCCCAGGCTGCCTCCTATAATGAGCGCAATAATAACCACAAGCGGATGAAGATCAATATTTTTGAGAAAGGAGCCTTGGGTTTATCACATTTCCGTCTATAGTCTGAATCACAAAAAGAGCTATGAGAGCCGGCAGAAGCTTAGTAAAATCTCCATACACAAGACAAACCAAGGCTGTTAGTCCATAGGCGATAAAAAGGACCAACATAGGGGATCAGGTTCCCAAAGCCGGTCAAAACACCGATGACAATAGCGTAGCGAACCTGCAAAACACTAAGACTGACGCTGACCAGCACTGCCATAATTGTGCCGTCAATAATCTGTCCGCGAAGATAGCCTGCAAATACGCGATCTGCGTCTATAAAGAAACGACGGAGCTTCTCCAATCTTCTTTCTCCGAAAAGCAGACGAAAAATTCTTGCCCAGTAGGAAAGGATTTTTGTCCGTCCGCAAGAAAAATAAAGCGAAAATATAATTCCAAACACCATGGTGCTGAGTGCTCCCGCCAAGCTTCCCAAGGAAGAAAATACGCTGTTTCCCATATTTTGAAAAAACACCACTGCTTTTTGAAGCAAAAGCTGAACCGCTTCCTTTTGCATCCTCTCCCCAATAGGCAGATTACCCAGTCTAACGTAAAGATCGGAATAAAACTTTTTCTATCGTAGAGCAAAATCTTCACTGTCTTGGAACAGGGTCTTCAAAGCGCAGAACCTGGATACTTTTTGTCAGAGTGGAAAGGAGAAGAGATCCCAAAAATACAACTCCCAATATCAACAAGAGAAAGGTCATAGAATGGAAATATTTTTGGCAAAGGCTCTGCTTCTTGATAGCAACGCATTTTTCGAAAGTATGCTTTTCAAAAATGGCAAATCGGACTTAGAAGATAGGCAATTGCAAAGCCGAGAAGCAAGGGTGAGATAACCTGGGATGCCCAAGGAAATAGATTTTTGAAGGTGCGCCCCAGCTCCGGAAAATGATCCAAAAATATGAACTCAAGATGATATAAAAAGCGCCAAAACTAGAGCATAAAAACAACTAAGGCATAGTTTTTGTTCCATAGATTTTTCCAATTCATTCCCTTACCTCTACTTTTAAATGTGTTACCACAAGCTTTTTAAAAGAAGCTCTTATGACAAAAAGTACACGGCAGAGTTGAAACTACAACTTTAACTAGTTTCTAAGCTGCCTCCCTACACTGGTGTTTCGCTGCTTATCTTAGCATTAAAAACTGACCCGTAAGAAGATGTAAAGTCACATATTTATACTTTCCAGTTTTCGAAATCTATACTGTCTGTCTATTTCCTTTAGATAGTTCTTCTTTTTACTTAAATTTTAATTCGCTGAAATGCGCTTTATTTCTATCTTTTATAACAAAAATGTGGATAAGTCCCTCGATTTTCTTCGAAAAACCAAAAATCTTTGACTTATCCACAAGAATTACACTTTACACATTGCCAAGGGTTTTTATCTTTTGTTTTTCCCTATTTTTCGATAAAGGAAAAGAAAAGTTACGATATTCATACACCTCTAAAATTTCCCAAGAAATTCTTTAAACGGAGATTTTCACTATTAAAGAGTTCTTCTGAATTTCCTTGGCAGAGCACTTCTCCTTCTGCCATGAAAAGAATTTTGTCGGAAATCTCTCTGGCGAATCCCATCTCATGCGTCACGATGACCATCGCCATTTTCTCATTCTTTAAGGACCTAATGAGCTCCAAAACCTCTCCGGTCAGCTCCGGATCAAGCGCCGAGGTCGGCTCATCAAAAAGAGAATCTTCGGTTCCAAGGCGAGCGCTCTGGCAATCGCTACTCTTTGCTTCTGCCCTCCCGAAAGAGTAGGGATATTGTCCCGCCTTATCCGAAAGTCCCATTCTCTCTAATAATGCCATTCCTTTTTCTACGGCAAAGGTCTTCTCCTTCTTCTGTACATGAATGAGGGGGTCGATGATATTTTCCAAAACCGTCCAATGCGGAAAAAGATTAAAGTTTTGAAACACCAAACCGAAAAGCGCTTTAGCCTGCTGCCTGTTTGCTGTATTCCAGCCTATAGAATCTCCCTCTTTCCGGAGTGACTCAGACTGTGCTTCTCTTTGGAAAACCGTTTTTCCGTCATAAAGAATCGTTCCGAAATCCGCATTTTCCAAAAAGGTCGCAATCCGAAGCAGGGTGGACTTTCCGGAGCCGGACGGGCCGATAATACTGAGCACCTCTCCCTCCTTGCAGCTAAGGTCGATGCCCTTTAATATTTCCTCCCCGGAAAAAGCGCTTTTTATTCCTTCATTTCCAATATTGCCATATTTTCTGTTCCCCTTTTTCTTACCGCCTGCTAATGATGCATTATTTTATTCTCTTCGCTTGCATATCCGATAATTACGCACTATCCTCTTCGCTTACCGCCTGCTAATGATGCCATTTCCATCCCGAATTTTTGATAACCTTCGCTTAAAACAAAGGGCGTTTCATCCTATCACCTATAGCTTTCTCTATTTTCCCTATTTGGCACTATAGTCAACTGTAATAGTCCAATTTTTTCTCAAAGCGTTCCATAAGAAAGGCCACGATAAAGTTAAAGATATAGTATAGAATTCCCGCCATGATGAGGGGAAGCATGGAACTTTGCGAAGAAGAAATCGCCTTCGCGGTCGTGAACATTTCCATCACCGAAATGGAAAAGGCCAGCGAAGTATCCTTTACGAGCGTAATCACCTCATTCGTGATGGAGGGTAGAATATTTTTCCATACCTGCGGGAAAATGATGCGCAGGAAGGCCTGCGTCTTGCTATAGCCGAGGATTTCGGCTGCCTCCAGCTGTCCCTTGTCCATTGCCTGGATTCCGGAGCGGTAAATCTCCGCAAAATAACCAGCATAGTTTAGAACAAAACCGATATAGACCGCCATCATCCGGTAGCCCGGGTGGAGCTGGATTTTGAAAATGTAATAGGGGCCGTAGTACACCACGAAAAGCTGGAGCATAAGCGGTGTTCCGCGCATGATGGAAATATAGACCTTTGTGGCATTTTGTAAAATCGGATTCCTGCTCATTCTGCCGAAAGAAAGGAAAAGTCCGAGCGGAAGGGAAAAGAGAAGGGTAATCAGGAAGATACTCAGGCTCACGCCGAGTCCTCCTAAAAGTTTAGATAAAATCACATACCACTCCATCTGCATTCCTCCCTTTTACCCTGTATCTCCCTATTTCGACCGCTCCCGTTTCCCGTAAAATGCCTCCTCTTCCGAGGAGGCCGTTCTTTTTTTAAATTAGTATCCTACAATATATCATTCAAATCCGTCTACCGGACAAATTGGGAACCTCGTCTTTTTACTCCAAAACAAAACTGTCCTTTGCGCCGAACCATTTCTCCGTGATTTTATCTACGGTTCCGTCCGCCTTCATTTCCAAAAGCGTCTTCTTTACTTTTTCAGCAAGCTCCGTATTGCCTTTCTTAAAAGCCGATTCCATACTCCTCTGCGGAAAGGGTGTCCTTTAACAAGGTAAAAGGCTTATTCGCCGTTTTAATCTGATACTCCGCAACGACGGAGTCCATGCAAATGGCATCGCAGGCGCCGGTTTCCAAGTCCATCATGGCGCTTTGGTAGTCTCCCACCTCCACTAAAGAGGAAAAGCTGTCCTTCAAGCTCTTATTTTCCTCACGGCTTAAAGCCTCTAAGCCTGAAGAATCCTTCTGCACTTCAACCGTTTTTCCGGCCAAGTCGGAAAGAGTGCTGATATTGCTGTCCGCTTTTACCACAAAGACCTGCTTGTTTGCCATGTAAGGACCGACAAAAAGTATAGTTCTCTTCTCTGCCGTTCATACTGAAGCCGTTCCAGATGCAGTCAATATTTCCGGAGTTCAGCTCCAGATCCTTTCCGTCCCAGTTAATCGGTTTCGCCACAAACTTTAGGTTCAGGCGCTTCGCCACTTCCTCCGCCAGTTCCAAATCATAGCCGGTGTAACTTCCGTCCTCAGCTACAAATCCCATGGGCGGAAACTCCTGATCAAATCCTACCGTAAAACTGCTCGCCTGTTCCGCCTTTTTGCCACCGCAGGCGGTCAAAGCCAAGGCAGATAAAGCCAAGATTCCCAATGCCAATGCGCTCGTCCTTGTTCCTTTTTCCATCATCTTTCTCCACATCGTCATCTTCTACTCCTCCCTTAAACGTTGTTTTTGCCACAGTTCTGCCGTTTTTTTGGTTTTGTTGTTTTGCGGTTTGCTTTTTTGATTTTCGCAGCTTTCTGCTTTCGTTGTTTTGCCGCTTTGTTTTCTTCCAATATGAATTTTTCTGTTTTTCTTGTTTAGCGTGATAACACATTATCATGCTAAAGTGTCGCTATCAAGAAAAAAGTTTCGAGATTTCACTTGCAATTCGTTCACAAGCAAAATCCCGAAAGTTCTCTTTTCTATATTATGATATCTCTACTTGACAAGAACGCAGCGTTTCCAGTGCCGCCAAATGCTTCTCCTTTGTCACGCCCGCACAGCAACTGCTGTCCACGGAAATAGGAACCTCCGGAAGAAAAGCTTTCAATAAAAGGGCATTCGATACCACACAAATATCCGTGCATAGACCGACAAGCTCTATGGAAGCTCCCTCCATACTGTCCTGCTGCCTGAAAAGTTCCGCATAAATTCTGCTAAAGAAAAGACTTCCAAAAGCTTCCTTTTTCAAAAGAAATGATCCGGAAGAATGAGATCTTTAAGTATAGGATGCAATCCCCAGCCTTCTGTCCCTTTTTATACAGTGAGGCACGGGCAACATTTTTTCCCTCCTGCGTGGATAGATAGTCCTCTCCATGCGTATCCAAGGTGGCATAGACCATTTCCTTCGGATAGGAAAGAATCTTCTCTTTACTTTTCCTACAATCCCCTGCGCTTCTTCCGTACCGAGAGAACCGTCAATAAAGTCCTTTTGCATATCCACTACAATAAGGTAATGCTTGCCTTTCCCCTGCTTCTCATTATTATTTTGATTGTTTTCCATTAGAATGCCCCTCCTCCGTTGTGCTTTTTCCATTATGCTATTCCAGTGCGATTTTCTTTTGCATTTTCTCTTGCGCATTTCTGGCGCTCTTCTTTTTCTATATTACTCCATTTTTACTTTTTTCCAAAATCCCTCACAGCCTTCTACAATATCTTCATAGCAGGCTTGGAATTCTCCACTGTACCAAGGGTCTGCAATAGGATGAGGATGGCTGGTATAATCTCCCAAGAGAGAAACTTTCCCCTTAGGATCTCCTCCCAAAAATTCTCTTCATGTTCTCCCGATTCCGCTCATCCATTCCGATGAAATAATCGTATTTTTCGTAGTCTTCTTTTTGTAATTAGCAGGCTCTTTTTTGCTGCAGTCTATTCCAAGTCTTTCCAGAATCTCCCGTACAGGAGGATAGACGGGATTGCCCTGTCCACGATAGATTTCTTCCGAAGAAGTGGCTTTGGAAGATACTTGAAAATCTTCTGTTCTTCCATTCTCCTCCACGATTCTTTTTAAAGATAAATTCCGCCATGGGACTGCAGAATATTACCGTAGCAGACGAAACAGATTTTTCAGCATAGTGTTTTCCTCCTAAAAATGCCGTGGATTGTATTTTATCGGAGCGTAACTTATTTGACTTTTATAAACAAAAGGTCATATACGCCAGTATACACACTATTCCATCTTTCATGACCAGATTTCTTGGGTGAATAATATAACTCTCCCCTATTCTTGCTTTATATTTTTCATTAAATCTATTGAGAAGCTGTAGAATACTTTTCCCTGACTTTACCTCATAGGATACATTTTATATTTCAACTTACTGTTGTGGATATAATGAAATCAATTTCTATGTCATTACGGTGTTTTTCGCGTGAATAATGAGTATAAAAGTACAATTTATGTCCATTTGCCACAAGCATCTGCGCTATGACGTTCTCATATAACATTCCCTCATTAATAGATAGTTTATCATTTTAGAATCTGTGCATATACTTCACTCTCTAACAACTCGTTTTCATCAAATGCATGACTGAGCAAAAGTCCTGTATCCCCCATATAGCACTTTACATAAGTTCGTTCTTCATTGATTGAGAGGCCAACATTGGGATCATTACACAAAAACACTCGTTTTGAAATCATAGAATCGGACAGCCAAAGTTTCACTATATCGGTCCACCTAGCTGCCTTCCTGTATATTTTTGAATACGACACGTTTCTCATGCTGTGACAATAATCCGGGTATTTGATCAAAATCATCAAAACCTTGCCACGATACTGTGCCTTAATCTTCATAATATCATTACGATACAATTTCAAAATATCCCGTTTTTCAGCATCCACTAAACTGAAGTTTTTATTTTCAATGTAAATACTAAGCGGTTTTGGCATACCGCCTACTAGCATATACTGCTTAAAAAGCATCATTGCATTAGTATGCATACCTCTTTCAAAGGATCCCTTTTCAAAACATCTTTTTATATAATTTAAAAGCTGTTCTTCTCCCAGCACTAGGCAAATTCCTCAAAATCAAGCGGATACATGGTAATGCTCCTCTCCTCGAGGGGATCACAATATCCTTAACATTTTCCTTGATGGATATCAACGAGCCAGTTTCTATATAATCGTATCTACCGTCAGCAACAAGATACTTTATTACGGCTCTTGCTTGTGGAAACATCTGTACTTCATCAAAAATCAGCACGGATTTTTCTTTTTGATAAGATGAACCCCCATAGTAGGTACTAGCAGCATAAATAAATCATCAAAGCTTGTTCAAGTATTGACTAAAGTGTTCTTCTAGCCTTATCCTTCTTTGCAAAATCTATAAGAATATACGATTCATATTCTTTCCTTGCAAATTCTTCAACAATTGTAGATTTGCCAATACGCCTAGCGCCCTCCAGCATTATCGCTTTGTTTCCACCGCAGCCATTTTCCCTCCAATAATTTGCTATAGATTTTTCTTTTAAAATCATCGATTCTCCTCGCAGTTACAATCTACCTCATTGGGTGGACTTTTTGATTATGCGCAATGTTTATATATGGTATTTCTTTGATTATACGACATTATATTGGAATTTTTTTATTATGCCAAGTATAATATTTTATAAATTATGATTATGCGCAGTTATCTTCATCTATACCCTTGCCACTATCATGGCAGATTAGGGACTTTCACCCTTTATACTACAGGAGACACAAAGAGACACGAAAAAGCACTCTGCAACATGCAAAGTGCTCTTCTCATAAATAAATGGTGATACAGAATAGTTACTGCAAAAAGTATTCTTCATTTCGATTATGCCTTCTTCGCAAAGCTGTGGGGTATAAACAAATTCATCCGGGTGTAGTTATCGAGCTTTACTCCATCAACCTCTGCATAAGGATAGCCGAAATCATTTAAAAGCCTCTCCATCCTGCGCAGGATTCAAGCTAAGGTCTCTTCCCTCAGACAAAATCATTCTCTCCGCATCACAGTTTCCAGTAGTACTCCTCGCTTCTCCTTGGTTTCAGCCTGATCCTTTGTCAGTTGTTCTTTAAAAACAGCCTTTAATACATCTGCTGCATCTGCGAAACCCAGCCTGTGCCCTTTAAGTAAAATTCAGTCCAGCAATGCTGATTCTTCGTGATATCCTCCGCATTGATACGGATTCCGAAATGCTCTCTGGCAGGAATTCCGGATGCACGGCAAAGGAGCTACAAAACATGGAGTTGATATCGGTACATTTTCCGGACATAGTTGTGTCTAAAGTGCACAAACATCTCCTTCTCCGCAGCCTTTTACACTCTCATCTCGATTCATATTGGCAATAACCCAATCATAGATAGCTCTAGCCTTCTCTAAATCTGTGGTCTTTCCTTCGGTAACCTCTGCGGCCTTATTCTTCACCTGATCATTCAAGGGAAGGTTCTTGGAAGGTTCCAGATACTTCTTCACATCCGCAGGAATCTCCGCCTTTTCATCCTCCTTTAATTCAGGGCTAATGAGTTTCTTCTCTCTTTACCTGTAAATCCAGCTTTACCACTCTGTCGGCAGGCTCGGCATTTTCATCCCATTCCACATAGAGCATCTGATTGCCCCAGTCGTCGGTGTTCATCTCCGCCTTAGCCTTTCCGGCATCATACTTTACATCCTCAACAGTCTGATACTCACTGCTTTGCGGGACAGGAATCCAAAGGCGAACCTTCTTTCCCTTTTCGTACTTGGATAAGTCAATGGTATTGTTTACTGCCCCCTCAACTACCTTCTTTTCAGAGCTTCTGCCTTTTCTGTCTCCTTCTCCGTGCTCTTCTCCGTTGCGGCAACAGATTCTATGCTCTTCTCTGTGCCCTTTGCAGTTGTTTCTACATTACTTGCCGCCTTATTTCCCGCAAGCAGCCATCAACATTCCTACTGTTCCCAAGAGTAACATGACCTTTACGCTTTTCATTTTCTCCTCCTTAAGCCACTCTTTTCAAACTGTAACGGGAAAGTATGCGCCTATGATGGCCGGGATAGAAATTGATTCTTTCTATAAAAACAGCTATTTATTTTAAATCTGCATAAATCAAAAATCTTTCTCGAAGGGATATGATGATGAAGCTCCAAAAATGGTAAAATCTATCAGGATATTCCCGCTAGGCAGTTCAAAGGCATTTTCATTGCTAAGTTAGCTCCTTCCCTCCTCCGGTTCATAGAGCCTGCAAGCGCTTTCTGCCTAGCTAAAATCAGAACGAAACCGGATAGCAGGGTAATTGTTCCGCCAATCATGATGCACCACCGATAATCCAGCATCTCTCCGAAAAAGCCCATCACCAAAGAAAATGCACTGCATCCGGCTGTAACCAGAACCCCTTGGAAAGCATTGACACGAGACCTAAGTCTCTCCGGAATATAAGTCTGCACGGCTGCATTTCTTATGATGGCGCTGTTACTCCCGAGAAAACCGCATATTCCCCTATTCACAAGCATCAAAGGATAAGGAAGCCAGAGCAAACACATATCCATCGCGGAATAGCTTTGATAGACAAAAAACACGAAACCGAATTTCTTCTTATCCGGAATTTTAATTCGATATTGTAATGCACTGCCGATGGACCTTCCTATAAACTCCACCACGGAAAATGCGGCATACATTGCCGCCGTGAAACCCGGAAAAGTACGAAAAAAAGCGATGAGAAGGGGAGAAAATCCGGTGTCAACGCCATTGCTCACTGCCATATATTCATAAAGACCTAAAAGGCCGCGTTCTTTCTTTAAATACTGTACCGCCTCCCGTATGTCCGAGGCCCACGCCTTAAGAGAATAGGGTTCGGAATGATGCCGTTCCGTTTCATCCAGACGAATAAAACTCTCCGTGATAGCGGCAAGAAGCGATAGTCCGCCCTGCGCAATCAGAATCCATGCCACACCGAACGTGTCCAAAAGCACTGCGGCAAACGGGGTCATAATCACCGTTAAAACCGGATAAAGCATGGAAGATACTGCGTAGCCCTTTTGCTCCGCGCCTTTCGGGATTAATTCCGGATAAATACTGGTGAACGCCAACTCGTCTACCGATCCGAGACAGGCCAGAAGCAAAGACAGCGCGAGATACCCGATGTAGGAAAAGTGAAAAAACAAGAGCCATAGTCCCATGCCGAAAATCAAAAAGGAATTGGCAACATCTCCCATGACCAGAAAGGTCTTTCTCGGAAGTCGATCCATAATAGGCGCAATGACGATAGGGATAAACAGGAAGGGAAGAAGCTGTATTGCCACAATCAGAGCGGATGCCAAAGTGCTCCCGGTTTCATCGAAAACCAGGAACGCCAACGCAAAACCTCCTGCAATTCCCCCGATAGTACCCATCGTGAGACGCAAGAATCACTAAGCTAAAATTTCGATTCCAAAGTTTTTGTTGTTGACATATTTCCCTCTGCAAATGATATCGTAATTCCTGTTTCTTAAGATAAAGAGCTTATCATATCCTTACTCTATATATATGCTACAATGAATAATAAGATGGTTCTTTTCTCACAATCGTATTATGAGTAAAACCAATATACCGCCCTCTCCGCGAGCGATACTCGTTAGAATTATACTTCAATATTGTGATGATAAGGATAAAAATCGTAAGAATATGAAAATAGCACTTTTCTATATCTTTTTCTCGGCTTTTGTGATACTGTATAAAGAAAATAAGGAAAGGAAAAATCATGAAAATCCATAAATCCACCATCATTAGTCTCGCTTTTTGGCCGTCGTTTATCTTGTTATGCAGTGGAGAAAAAAATATTGCATCCGTGGAGAAAAATAGTCGATCCATTTCAGAAACAGAGGGTAAAACAATAAAATCCGATAGAGAAAAAGATCAAAAAGAAGCAGAAACAAGTTCTGATAACTCATCTTCCGAAAACGATCTCAAAAGCAGTTTACGCTTCCTCTTTAACTCTCTTAAAGAAAAGCAAAAAGACATTGAAGCCTATACCTGGCAAATTTACGAAGAAAATCCCGTGGGAAGACATTTAAAGATGGAAACAAAGGAATTGCCATTACCGATGTTTTACGGAGACAGTATGCCGAGCTTCTCTTTATAGACGGAAGCCAATACGATGAGGAGGAAATGCCATCCATGCAAATCTCCACATTTACAGCTTCCAAGACGGAAAGCCTGTAGAAATTGCGAAGAAGGAAAATCTGGATTATCAGGTGGGTGGCGGCGCTGTTTACGATATTTTTCCTGGCAGATAAGCGTCTATATATCGAGCAAAAGCGAATTCGATGCGAGGACACGGAAGTGCTACCTTCTTTCCGCGTCAAGCAGCTTCCGCTGAGTGGGACAAACAGGCAAGCTATAGCTATGATCCGGAAAAGAGTTTTGAAAATGATGCCACTTCTCCGCAACGTTCCGATGAAAATTCATCCTCTATGATAAGCCTGTAGAAAAGACGGACTACTACGCTTTTTAAAAAGAATTGAGGATCCGAAAAGTTTGATTAGTAACTTTGGAGGAGAGAGAAAAAGAAAGTTCCGCCGCATGAGCTACAGTGAGGCTTCTCCTTTTTGAAAAAGCAAGCAGAGTAATGCGATAGCAGAAGAACAACAAGACAAAAATGAAAAAGGCTTTCTTGCCCCCACTCCCAGAATCACTTTATCAGAAAATTGATAACGGAGATTGGACTTTTTACACTCCAAGAGATAGAAAAAAACCTTCGATGAGCGCATCATTCATCACTATTCGCTTCCTCCGAGAGTGACTTTCCGCCGTTCTCTAGAATCGTCAGCATTTCCCTCGGCGTCACCACATAGAGCTTCAGGGGAAATGTTTGATGTTTCCGGTTACCAGATAAGCGTCACTGTCTTTTCTGGCTTCCATAGTGACCGCATAAAAGATTACGTCCTTCGGGTCGGGAAGGTTTTCCTCCAGCTTCTCCGGGTCAAGGAATACACCACGCATCGGATCCCATCCGTCACGGTTTGGATATCCTCTTCCTTAAAGGAATTTCTTCGCTGCAGCACCTCTTCGTATTCAGCCATGATTTCATCATTGAGGAGAGGACAATGCTTCCCTACAGAGCCTGTTCAGAACCGCTCCTGGCACGGAATCCCATCGAATAAGGCGAAACCAATACATTGGTGTCTATCACTGCATATAGCTTCGTACGTTATTTCCCATTCCTTACGGCTTCGATCTCCGCATTGATTTCATCCAGCGTCATGTCGGCTACACCGGCATTCTCCGCATCACTACTCATGCGCTTCATGGCAGCGACAGCTGCCGTCGCCTATAGTTCTCTTCCGGCAAAATCATGCTGAATGGAATGCCGCGCACCTGCACTAGAACGAGTCAGGAACATCCGGATTGCCGTAGGCAAGTCAAAACCGAGCTGAGAATATACATCAGAGCTTCCTTCCGAAGGTTTTTCGATCTATACGAAGCTGAAGTAATCCATTTGCCATGGTCACACCTCCATTAAATCTGCATTTGTTTGTAATGCAATCGTACTATACCTTTCTTAATAAAATCAAGTGAATTACAAACTCATGCAAGCAGGAGTTCAAAGACTGCGCCCTGATCCTTCTTTTCTTCTTCCACTAAATTCAAGTTCGGGATATAATAATCCCCGACAAGAACATATCGGATCTCGTTTTCCCAAAACTGTTGTTTCAATTCGGTCATCACACTTCTCCATTCTGGAGATTTTTCTTCGAAATATTATTTTTCCACGGAAAATCAAGGCTTTGCAACCCTCGGTTGTCAAATTGACAAGCCCGATTTCTTCCCTGCAACCGGATTTTTCCGATAGTATGAGAGGCGTAAAGACGGGTGAGCAAAAAGCATTTTCAAAGCGAAACATTCTTTCCTATCTTATAGAATGCGCTCGACACAAAAAGGCAGGCTCCATAAAAGCTATGAAGAAAGTGCATCGGCTCGAATACAGCATCATAAAAAGGGTAAGTATGATACTTGCAGACAAGATTATTGAATTAAGAAAGAAAAACGGCTGGTCTCAGGAGGACCTTGCGGAGAAACTGGATGTCAACAGACAGTCCATTTTCCAAATGGGAGGGGCACAGTCCGTTCCGGATATGAATAAGATTTTGAAGTTGTCCGAGCTCTTTTCCGTAAGCACGGATTATCTTTTAAAGGATGAGATGGAGCTGGACACCTCGGACGGCAGTATAAAGATCGATACGGACTCTTCCTTTAAAGAAGTTCCCGTTTCCATGGAGGAGGCCAATGCTTTTCTCGCACACAAGAATCAGGCCGCTTCTCAAATTGCCTTAGGGGTATTGCTTTGTATCCTTTCCCCTACCCTATTGATTACCTTAACCACCCTTCAGGAAAGTTCTCTTCTTCCTCTCTCAGAGGAAAAAGCAGTCGGGATCGGTGTGCTCTTCCTCTTCCTTTTGGTTGGCATTGCAGTAGCCTTATTTATCAAAAGTTCTATAGAAGGGGGACGTTTCCACTATATGGAAAAAGAGCTTCTGAATACCGCTTACGGGGTAAACGGTATGGTACAGGAGAAAAAATCCCGTTACCAGGGAACTTATACTTCTCAGATGATTTTAGGCATTTTTCTTTGCATCATTGCGGTAAGTCCCATCTTTATCAGTATGATTCTCTACGGAGAAGATGATCTCCATACCGCTCTTGCCGTGCCTTTCCTTCTGCTGTTTGTGGCCGTTGGCGTGTTTCTGATTGTTAAGACGAATATTATTTGGGATGCCTTGAACATGCTTTTAGAGCAAGGGGATTATAGAAGGGAGAAAAAGATGGACGAGCATAAAAATGAAACCGTCGGGCAAATTTACTGGTGTTTGGTAACCGCTATCTATCTGAGCTACAGCTTTATTACCCGGCGCTGGGACATCAGCTGGATTGTTTGGCCGGTGGCCGGAGTGGGCTATGGTGCAGTATGCGGCATTGTCAATTCCTTTAGGACGAAGGTTTAGTTTCCTTGTACCTAAAAATGAGATATCGCTTGTAAAGCCTGCGATATCTCATTTAACCTTCTATGTTTTTAGTATTCGTAACTTAAGAGGAAGTCCACCAATAGAAATTTTCGCATTCAAAAAGCGAAGGCGGACCTTCGCTTTTTTTCTTTGGAATCTTTTTATATCCAACTCTTATCCATTCTGCATAAGCTATTTTTAGATCTACTTTTTCTACTCTTAGCCCTTATTCTCGCTCAGCATTTCCAGCTCATTTCCATTCGCATCTGTCGGCTTCTCAGGTGGCTGTCCCATAGAGCCGTTTCCGCTAGGTGGAGTCCCGTTTCCGCCGCAAAGCCCATACGCCGCCTTTGCTCTCCTATAGTATTTTCTCCGGCAGAAAGTGTGAGTTTCTTCGCTATTGCTTCCCGCACTTACAGTATAAGTCTCTCCTGTTACCAGCTTGTCGGAGGAAAGAATCACTGCCGTAAAATCGTTAGTCGGTGTGTAGCTCAGCACTACATTTTCCGCTCTTATCCGTCACCTTTACCTCTGTTCCGCCACTTACTGCAGTAGAGTAGAATACATTGATAAAGTTCTGGGTAGAACTGCTGTCGAAGGATTCAAACATTTCCTGCACACCGGTGCTGATAAAGGTTCCAGCGGTAATGGTTGCCTTTCCGTTATAGTCTAAAGCTACATCCGGTCCGGAAGCAGGCCCGGAAACATTTAAGGTTCCGCCTTCGATATATACCTGACCGTTGGAGTCAATACCATCTCCTCCTGCAGTCACATTTACCGTACCGCCTGTGATACGGAAATAGGTATCCGCCTGATTTTCTTCTCCGTAGGCTTCCTTTTCCTCATCGGTAGCGCTGTCATCAATCAGTCCACGGGCATTGATACCGTCATCGCTCGCCACGATGTCAATGGTTCCGCCGTTAATGTCAATGGTGACAGCTTCCAGACCTTCCCCAACCTTCTCCATCTTGATGGTTCCGCTGTTGATCACCAAGGCTCCGTCTGTGGTAATACCGTCATCTTCTGCATTGATGGTGATTTCCGCATTTTCAATGGTAACGGAGTCGGTGCCCTTGATTGCCTTTCCTACAGATTCAATGTTTATCTTTCCGCCTAAGATAATGAGATTATCCTTTGCCTTAAGCGCTGTGGCATAGTTAGAACTGATATTCAAAGTTCCGTTTCCGTTAATGGTCAAATCCTGCTTTACAAAGAGGGTCACATCCGGCTCATCCTCTCCCTCTGCGTAATTATATGTTGTGCCGTCAGTGATGGTGTTGGTGGTACCGTCCACTAAGGTTAGCACAATCTTACGTCCTGTAGCTGCGTTAATGACGGAGGAAGTCGTATTGGTGATGTTTACGCCGTTGAAAACGATGTGTACCAGGTCTTCGTCGCCCACATCCGTAATGATCTGTCCGTTGAACTCTCCGCTAAAGACATAGGTTCCGGCCTTGGTAATGACAATATTGCCATCCGTATAGCTCGCGCCCTCGCCGGTAATCTTGGCGTTTCCGTTACTCAACTCAATCGTGGTGTCCGAGTCGGAATAAGAAGTGTTTAAATCCTCTTCCGAATAAGTAGTGCTCGTTGTCGTAGAAGTCTTTGTTGCGAGTGCTTCTGCTGTATCATTCGCTTCCACAGAAGTTTCTACTGCTGCAGTTGTTGCACTTGTCTTTCCATTGGAGCATCCTACTATCGCCATACTTACCACCATTGCGGCAAGCCATAAACTCAGTTTCTTACTACTCTTTTTCATATACACCTCTTTTTCCAAATGGGGTTGTACTTTACGCAGTTTACTATCGCTGAAAAGCTATGTGCAAAATGTGTAGAAAAAGTGTAAAAGGATTATGTCTAAGAATAGAAAAGTTATTATTTTCTTTTCAGTCAAAACCGCCTCATTTCTTCTACAAAATTTTTTCTATATTTAATTTTAAATAAATAAAAGCTGCGTATATATATATATATATATATATACTGTTCTTATCATTAAATTTTAAGGGGCGTGATTATGAGAAACTATTCTATTCTTGAGGGAATCCTTAAGTATCTCAACAGAAATGGAAAATGAGTGTTATTTGAGAAGGAAAATAGATTCTACAATTGAAAGTGTTCCCATCTGCATTTGAAAAATGGTGGAACAGTCTCTGGGATTGTGAAGACATCTTGAAAAATTCGATAAATTAGCATCCACAATTTTTAGTCAATTTTGCAATGCTCTATAGAAATATTACAAGAACAAAAATATACAATTTAGATTCAGAACTATTTATTAATAAATATGCTTCTAATTATATTGAAGAGACTATTCAAATATTAGAAGAGATTCATCAAACTTACATCGTATTGATGACCAATACAAGCAAGAAGTAGCCTATCGAGAGCTACAGAAACGTTATCGAAGTCGTGTTGTGGGCGGTGGTTTTGGATTGGGGGGAGCTCTAAAAGGAATGGCGACAGCAGCAGCGCTCAATGCCACATCCGGTCTGGCACATTCCTTGGGTAACTCGATTGGTAATGCGGGATCCAACTTTTCTGCAAGTAATAGCAAAGATAAAGCTATTTAAGTCAGTTAAAAGAGCCCTTAAAAAGATGCAGTGATTGATGGTGCATTTTTGCTACGACAGGGATTACGAAATGCACTCTTATCAGAAGCAGGAATTGAATGTATCCCTGTTTCTTCAGATGATGCAAAGCAGGCAACTGTTCTTGTTCAGAATTTTTTCAACAATTCAATACCGGAAGAAGAAAAGAAATCTATGCTTATTAAGGCTCTCATTTTAAACCCTTATAAAGATGATGTATATCATCTTATTTGGGAAAAAATATGGAGATCCTAATTTTGAATTAAAGAAATGGCTGATTTTTCTCTTGTGATTTAACACATAAAATTCAGGATGAAGCTATTTCCTGCGGAAAGATATCTTAAATAAATTATGTGCTCCTTGTTTGACCGCCTTCAATAAAAATCTATAGCATTGCGTTACAATGATCAATTAGAAGAGGCAAAAACACTGCTGGAGGAATATCGAGTCATCTCACAATTTAAAAAGAATCTATGCCTCAGCTTATTTTTGCAATGAATTACTTGAGATGGTAGATTTAGATGCACACCGTCAATGGCAAAATCTATCCTTCTGAAGAAATAGCCCGAAATATATCCATGACTATAATGCTTTTGTCAAAAACATTAATAGAAAATGAAAAGAACGTCAAGAAGATTTAGATGTGGTCATGAAATCACTTCCTTTTGAAACAGAAGATTTCAAAAATAATTATTCCCAATATATGAGACGAGGAAAAGAAAAGCCGAAATACCAATTATATATTTTTAAATATTAAGAAAATATTTGAAAATTTAAGTCTTAACGAAGAAACAGATGACCTACGTTTTTATATACCAACAATAATGAATGATTTTCTACAAATTGAGATGATGGTAAAAATTAAGTAAAATGCATGAAAGTGAGGTTCCTCTACTTCTATGCATTATCAGAAAACGCAAACATTGGACTACTGATTACTGATAAGACAATCGAAATTATTCCGTATCCCATTACTTGGATATTGCTAACGCCTATACGCTTGATGGAATTAGCTCTATCTCCTGTTATGATGACGGTGTTTTTCATCTTGTTTATATGAATAATAAAAATTAAATCTATAAATTTTGGAAAGAAAAATCAATTCTAAAATTCAAATTTTTGTTGGAGATTTATTTTCACAGATTCATGAATTAATTGAAAGGCTTCCCAAAAATGAAAAGCAACGGCTATATAAATTTACAACAGGTCGCTGTATGCAGTTGTGGAACCCCATTATTACAAGGTGAAACAATCTGTCCACACTGCAATCAGAAAAAGAAAATGGTGAATTTGTTGACAGTATGAAATGTCCACACTGTCAAAATATTGTCCCAGTAACTAGTAAATTTGCCGATATTGCGGCGAAAAATAGAATATTAAAAAGCAATATAAAGAATCTTATCTACAAAATTGAAGGAGAAGCCTATGAGTAAAAATGTATAAAATGTGGAGCAGAACTAGATGATATTGCAGTTTTTGTGATGAATGTAGCACAAAAACAAATTATACAACATGCAGCTGCAGGAAATGAAAAAGCATTCTCAAAGGTAAAAACCCCAAAATCCGCCAATTCTACACAAACATTTAGTTCTGAAGAGACTTTAATTTATTCAAATTCTATAGGGAAAAAGAATTCCGCTTTGGGAATTGCCTCTTTGGTATTTGGAATTATTTCTATCCTATCTTTCGGAGTACTGATAATTCCTGAGCTAGTGGATTAATAATTGGGTTCATAGATTTAAAGGACTCAAATTATAAAGCATTCTTTTTACAATTGCAGGCATAATTCTATCAATCCTTTCAATTGTATTATTTATTATCATGATGGTAATAGGATCACATGCTTAATTAACAAAAATTGTAAAGGGAGACAGCTTTATGGCTATTATGTATATAATCCCTTTTTATTTTATGGTTCTATAATTGAAGTACTATATCATACAGTTTTTACAGTTTATTACTTTAATCTTGGTAAAGGATGTCTTAGTGAGGTTGTAGCATCATTTGTAATTGCTTTTATTCTTACCTGCTTAACCTATATGTATTGGTATGTTGTTGTTATTGTCCTTATTCTTATTGGATTGGTAGCAACAATAAGTCGAAAAATATTGGTCCTTTGGTTGTTTGTATAATTATATCCTAATATTCTCTTTGTTAGCAATTCGACTGAATAAGAAAGTTGCAGAGAATATCAGATAGATACAGAGGATACCAATTCTCTTCGTACTTCTATTTCCTCAAATAAAACAACTTTTTGAGGATACTACAGCATCTATAAATAAAGAAAACAATCAGTCTATTTTTTTCAATCTGATAACCAACTGGAATCTTCTGAGCTAGAAAATAAATGAAGAGAATAGTTTACAAAATGAATCCACTATGGCTAATATCGCCACTGATTCAAAAAGAAACACAAGCTGAGTCTGAAGGTAGCCCAGAAGAATATATTCTTTATGCATCAAATAAACAGGTTCTTCAAGAAAATGAATATAAACAGCTAATGCAGCAGACCTGCGTTTAGCTATTAATGAGATTTACGCAAGGCATGGGCGGCAATATGACACCACTGATTTAAATGAATATTTTCTCAAAAATCTTGGTATCATCCACAATATTCCAAAATCTGAATTTGATCAAATCGAAAATCAGATTTTTAAACTCTTATGAGAAAGAAAATTTAAAATTATTAAGCTCTTATCGAAATCAACTCTTAGGACAAATTAGGACTATCTTAGGTGTGTATGAAACGAAATTCGGAGACGAGGGCGGCGCCCAATTAGTAATCTCTGGTGTAGATCCCTATTATCATATATTTTTCCGGGTCCACTTCAGGCACCGGAGAATATGAAAGCGATGTAGAAAAATCGATAATAGCATATATACCGTACGTAGTTATGACTATGTGGATGCACTACCAATTACATTCATTCTAAATACTGATGGTACTATAACCGTCACCGAAGATAATAATAGCTACTACGGAATCGGTTTCCCCGGTTTCATGGGTACCTATAAAAATAAGTTAGTTAATCGATAGCAATATTCATACTTGCCCCCATTACCGAACTTCCGGTAATGAGGGCATTTTTAGAACAAGACTATATTAAAAATTTCAGAATAGAAATACAGCCTATACCCCCGCATCCCTCCGTGCTT
>BNJU01004403.1_pt1 | contig 22593 bp, 30 predicted proteins | sample 8539281 | NCBI WGS metagenome assembly BNJU01 (sample SAMD00202456, study PRJDB9452) | human saliva metagenome | isolation source: human saliva | place: Japan
AAATTTGAAGGAAATAGAAGAAAAAGAAGGAAAAATTACAAAATTATTTAGAAACAAAATTAAAAAAAGTGAAATTGGGAAACTTGGAAAAAAATAAAAAAATAAATGGAGAAAAAGCAAATAGAATAAAAAAACTACAACAAATGTCTACATAGAAGGAACAGATATTCAAATGCTTCTGGTAGCGCTTGATTTGAGGGGAATTTGCGTAAGCGGCGGATCTGCATGCATGTCAGGGATCGCTGGAAAGTTCGCATGTTTTGAAGGCTATGGGGCTTACTGATGAGGAGTTGAAAGGTTCGTTTAGAATTAGTATTGGAAAGGATACGACTATTGAGGAAATAGATTATTTTGTAGAAAAATTTAGTGGAAATAGTTTAAAGAAAGGAAGTTAAAATGGATAATATAAAAAGCAATATTTATGGACTTAGATGGAACTGTGCTGACAAGCGGGCATAAAGTTTCAAAAAATTTGATTAAGAAACTGAGGGAACTGGAAGGGAAGGGAGTGAAAACATTTGTTGCAACTGGGAGAACATTTTCTTCATCAAAGCCTTTTGTGGAAATGCTGGGAATTAAAAATCCAGTAATTAATTATAATGGGGGAAGAGTTGTAAATCCCTTGAATAGTGAGGTTATTTTTGAAAAGCCTGTTGAGGCGCAGGATGTGGAGGAACTTATCAAAGTTTCAAGAGAAAAGGGAATACATCTGAATTTATATATGGATGACAAGCTGTATATTGAACATGAAACTGAAGAAGGGGAAAAAAATATTCAGAAAGTGTAGAAATTCCATATTATGTGAGAAATTTTGATGAATTTATCGGTAAATCTTCTACAAAGGCATTATTTATCGCAGAAAATTCGATTTTACTGGAATTAAAAAAAGGAATTGGAAGAAAAAAATTGCCACATCTTAATTTTTGTATTTTCAAAGCCGCATTATTTAGAATGTTTGAACAAGGAAGTGAATAAAGGGCTGGCAATAAAGGAACTGCTGAAAAAAATATGGGATTTCTCCAGAAGAAACAATGGCATTTGGAGATCAGTGGAATGACCTGGAAAATGCTGAAAATTTGTGAAATATGGGTATCTTATGGGAAATGCAACAGAAGAATTGAAAGAAAAATTTTTCAGATGACAGAATTACTTTGTCGAATGATGAAGATGGGATTTATGAAGTGATAAAGGGACTTTGAGATATTAAAGCGGAAGGTTTAAAAAGGGAAATATTTTTTTAATAAGTTAAAAAAAGAAATTAGGTAGAAATTATGGAAAGTAAATTTGTACATTTAAAATTGCATACAGAGTATTCATTGCTTGAAGGCGTTGGAAAAAAATTGATGAATATATCAAAAGAGCTGGCGAACTTGGGATTAATGCTCTTGCGATTACGGATACTTCGATGTTTGGGGCAATTGAATTTTTTTAAGAAATGTAAAAATGCTGGGATAAAAGCCGATTATTGGACTTGAGATTTTTTTCTAGATGGACTGGAGAAAGTTGGAGAATATTCGCTGACTTTTGCTTGCTAAAAAAACCAGAATGGATATAAGAATTTGTCTAAGTTGTCTTCGCTTTCATATAGCAGATTTACACGGAAACGGAATAAAATTAAGTATGATGAATTGAAAAAATATTCAGATGACTTGTATATTTTGTCAGGTGGAGTAAATAGTGAAGTTGTGAAGGGAATTTTGGATTTGGAAAATACTCAGGTTAGAAAAGTCATTGAAAAATTGAGCAAAGATTTTGGGGATAATTTTTTTATTGAAGTGCCTGCTGAGGGAAGGCTGGAAAAAGGCTAGGAGAATGCTATTTGACATTGTACGTAAAAAAATCAATCTGAAAATTTTGTCATTACTAACGATATTTATTATCCAAATAAAGAAGATGCTGTTTTGCAGAAAATTGTGGAATCAATAAAGGAAGGAAGTAAAATTGAAGGGGGAAAATCGGAAAATAGTGAAATTTTGTATGATGATCTGTATTTAAAGTCTGGGGATGAAATAAAAAAAAGTTTTGAAAATAAAGAATATAGCGAGTTTTATGAAACTGGGATAGGAAATATTGAAAAAAATTGTGGAAAAACTGCAATGTTGATTTTTGAATTTCATCATTTTAAGTTTCCAAAATATTCATTGCCTGAAAAATGTGAGTGAAAGGGAGTTTTTACGAAACCTTGTATTTGAGGGATTTTTTTCAGAAGTATTTGAAGAAATCTATTTCAAATGCTGAGAGATTGCGATTAGATAAAGAATTTGAAGTAATAAAAAAAGAATTTGCTAAAGATGAAATTGCTGGGCAGAAATTAAAAAGAAATAAAAAAATTCGGGAAGAACTGTTAAAAAAATAATTTAGAAAATGTTTTGGAGCGGGCAGAATATGAATTGGAAATTATTGATAAAATGGGATATAACGGGTATTTTATCATTGTCTGGGATTTTATAAAATTTTCACGGGAAAATGGAGTTTATGTGGGGCCTGGACGGGGTTCTGCGGCTGGGAGCATTGTTTCCTATGCCTTAAATATTACAGAAATCGATCCGCTTAAATATAATCTGATTTTTGAACGGTTTTTGAATCCAGAGCGTATTTCGATGCCTGATATTGATATAGATTTTGATCAGGAACAGCGGGAAATTGTCATAGATTATGTTGTAAATAAATATGGGACAGAATATGTGGCACATATAATTACTTTTGGAACGTTGAAGGCTAGGCTTGCTATTCGTGATGTTGGGCGTGTGTTAAGCATTTCGCTTGCGAAGGTTGACAAAATTGCTAAAATGATACCCTTTAATACAGAACTTAAAGAGGCTTTGAATAATATTCCTGAATTTAGGAAAATGTATGAAACTGATGAGGAAATAAAAAAAGTGATTGACTATTCGCTCAAATTGGAAGGAAAAGTGCGGCATGCCTCTGTCCATGCGGCTGGAGTCGTTATTTCCAAAGATGTGTTAAGTGATGAGATTCCGACTTACTCAGATGGGAAAACTAAAATTGTTTCGACACAGTATCAGATGAAGGAACTGGAAGAACTGGGAATTTTAAAAATGGATTTTCTTGGTTTAAAGAATTTGACAATTTTGAGAAAAAAACTGTAGAAAATATAAACCTTGAAAAACGGAAGGGTCAGAAAGATAAAAGTTATTTTTAAATGATATTCCATTAAATGATGAAAAAGACTTATGAACTGCTGACAAAGGCTGATACAATGGGAGTTTTTCCAATGTGAATCGGCTGGAATTAGAAGTCTTATGAAAAAAATGAAAATTGAAAAATTTGAGGATATAATCGCATTGCTTTGCACTTTATCGTCCTGGGCCTTTACGAAGCGGAATGGTAGATGACTTTATAAATATAAAAAAATAATAAAACTGAAATAAAAATATATTGACAATTCTCTAAAATATATACTTGAGGAAACTTACGGAATAATTTTGTATCAGGAGCAGGTTATGAAAATCGTGAGCGAAATGGCAAATTACTCGCTTGGAGAAGCTGATGAGCTGCGGCGGGCAATTGGAAAGAAAATTCCTGAACTAATGAAAAAAAATCGGGAAAAATTTGTAAAAAATGCTCAAAAAAAGGGAGTTCTGATAAAAAAAGCAAATGAAATCTATGATTTGGTAGAAAAATTTGGAGGTTATGGATTTAATAAGTCACATTCGGCGGCTTATGCTTTGATTGTTTACTGGACGGCTTATTTTTAAGGCTAATTATCCATTGGAATTTTTTTGCGGCGATAATGACGACAGAAGTGCACAATCTGGATAGATTTGTTGTTTTTGTAAATGAAGCCAGGGAAAAGGGGATTAATGTATTTTTACCAGATGTGAATTTATCTGATTATGATTTTAAAATTGAAGAAAGTTTTGAAAATAATAATGATGAAATAAAAAAGATCGGAATTAGATTTGGACTATTTGCGGTAAAAGGTATTGGAGCGGCTTTAATTAATGAAATAAAAAAAGAAAGGGAAAATGGAAAATTTACTTCTATGAAGATTTTGTTTATCGGATGAAGCAAAACGGGATTACGAAAAAAACAGCTGGAATCACTTATTTTATCAGGGGCCTTGGATAAGTTAAATGGGAATAGATTTGAAAAAAATATAAGTCTATCGATGAAATTTTTAGAATATAGCCAGAAAAAAATATGAATCTGAAGAGGATCTGCAAATGATCTTTATTTAGTGGCGAAAAAGGAATTTAAAGGTAAATTTGAAATGGAAAAGGCTGATGAATTTCCTCAAAAAAATTTTTGCTTGAAAATGAAAAAGGAGTATCTTGGAATTTATGTTTCAAGCCATCCGTTAAATGAGAAAAAAAGACTGATAAATATAATTTCCCATAGCAAAATATCTGAAATTTATCAAAAAAATCTAAAAAAAGAGTCAGAATTATTGGGATAGTAAAAAAATATAAAAAAATTTGTGACACGAAACGGGCGAGAGCCAATGGTAAAAATTTGAAATGGAAGATTTTCAAAAAAAGTATCGAGGTTATTTGTTTTCCAAGAGAATATATAACTTTTGGATATAAAAATTACAGAAGGGTCAAATTATGGTGCTAGAAGGATCTGTAAATTCAGATCAAGGAAAAAAATTCGATTATTTTTAAGCAGTATTTGCAATATTGAAAATCTGGAAGAAAAATAAGAATTTGAAATTGTATATTTTGATTGATGAGGAAACGAAGGGGAAAAAAATCAGGAGTTAAAACAGCTTATTTTTTTAAAAAAATAAAGGTGATAATCAAGTGTTTTTAGCATTTAGAACTGATGAAAAAAAGGAAGTTGTAAAATTGCCTGAAAAAAATATAATGTGAATTTGTCGCTGAAATTTGTTAGAAAAAGTTGGGAAATTGGTGGGAGCCGAAAGAGTGAAATTGAGATAATTTCAAATTTTTTTAAAAAAATAATTAATAAATAAGGAGTGAAATATGTTTTTTGGCAAACAATAAAAAAATTGAAAAAGGTTTTTTTCAGGCGATAGCCATAATGGCGGTACTTTTTTACAATAAATATTGCAGCATTTTCTGAAAAATCAGAATTTTTGGCAATTGGAAATCTTAAAATTGTAAGGCAGGAACCGCTTGTCATAAAAAGGGAGGATTTGAATATTACGATTGAGAAAAACAAGGCAATTAAAGTTGAGAGTGTTTATACATTTGAAAATATTGGGAATTATGATGTGAAATCTACGTTTATGTTTTTGGCTTGATACGAATATTGAGAGAAATGGGAAAGAGGATTTTAGTAATAAAAACACGAATAATCGAGGGAAATTTTTGAAAAATGTGAAATTTTTGACAGATTATAAAAAAAGGCGCAGAATTTAAGGGCAGTTATAAAATTTGATGAAAATATTTATGAAAATCAAGTTTCAGATGACATTCAACGTGAATGGTTTGCCATTTCAAAAAGTCTATTCCATCAATGAAGGAAGGAAAAAGTGGCTGTTTATTATGATTTGGTAAATACAAAAATTTTTCGAGAAATAAGGATTTTGTGTATAGTTTTGAGTTAGTCGACAATTTCTTTAATAAAAAAATAAGGCGGAAATATTGTATGTAAATGTTTACAATAAGTCGGATCTGAAAATTGACAAAATAAATTTTAAAGACTATGAATTTAAAAATGTTAGCAAAGATCATTCAAAGGAGCATTATGAACTGCTTGAAGGCGGAGTAAATTTGGATGGAAAAATTGCTATAAAATTCAAGTAGATAAGAGTTGGTAATTTTATCAGAAATGTAGTAAAATATGTAAAGATTAATTTAATTTGATTTAAAAGAATGAAAATTGGAAAAGAGGAAAAAATGAGAATTATAGCAGGAACATTGAAAAATAGGCGGATAAAGTCAAGGGAAGGAAGAGAAACTAGACCAACTTTGGAAAGAATAAAAGAGGCGATTTTTAGTATAATTGGAGAAAAAGTTGCAGGCGCAAAATTTTTGGACTTTTATTCTGGAACTGGGAATGTCACTTTTGAGGCACTTAGCCGTGGGGCAGAAAGAGCGATTATGATCGAGGAGGATAAGGACGCTCTTAGAGTAATTATTGAAAATGTAAATCATTTAGGTGTGGAGAATAAATGCCGTGCTTATAAGAATGATGTTTTTCGTGCGGCGGAAATTTTGGCAAGAAAAAATGAAAAATTTGATATAATCTTTTTAGATCCACCCTACAAGGAAAATATTTCAACAAAAACGATTGAAAAAATTTCGGAAGAAAATCTTTTGGAAAAAGATGGAATTATAATTTCAGAACACAGCACGTACGAGAAAATGGCAGATAAAATTGGAAATTTTGTAAAATATGATGAAAGAGATTACAATAAGAAAGTAGTTAGTTTTTATAAGTTTGAGGATTAAATAAAAAAAAACTTAATATCTAATAAAGAAAAAAATATAAAGGAGAAAATAAAAATGGCAGCAAAAAAGCAAAGTTATGAGGAAAATATTACACAAATTGATGAAATTTTGGAAAAATTGGAAAGTGAGGAATTGTCGCTGGATGATTCGATTTCAGAATACGAAAAGGCAATTAAGCTTATTAAGGAGTCGGAAAAGCTGCTTGAGGCTGGAGAAGGGAAAGTTATGAAGGTGCTGGAAAAAAATGGGAAAGTGGAAATGGAAGAATTTGAATGATTGGGAGATAAAATGTTACAGAAATATTTAAAAGAAAAAAAGAAGGTTGTTGAAGACAATCTGATGGAATTACTTGGGAATTATAGGGATAAATATCCTGAAAAATTGGCGAAGGCTATGGAATATGCGGTTATGAATGGCGGAAAAAGAATTCGTCCTATTTTGATGTATATGATTTGTGATTTATTTGATGAAAATAAAAAAAGTTATGATAAAATCAAGGAAATTGCTGTTGCACTTGAGTTTATACATTGCTATTCGCTTGTTCACGATGATTTGCCAGCGATGGATAATGATGATTACAGACGTGGTAAATTGACTGTTCATAAAAAATATAATGAGGCAATCGGGGTTCTTGTGGGAGATGTGCTTTTGACGGAGGCATTTGGAGTAGTCGCAAGCGCTAAAAATCTGGAAGACAAAAGCAAAGTTCAGATTATTTCAAAATTGTCTGAATATGCAGGATTTTTTGGAATGGTTGGAGGACAGTTTGTAGATATAGAATCTGAACATAAGAAAGTGGAAATTGACACGTTAAAATATATTCATGCACATAAGACTGGGAAACTGCTGACTGCTGCGATTGAACTTCCAATGATTGCTTTAAATATTGAAAATGAAAAATATCAGAAAATGGTGGAATATTCAAAATTATTGGGAATTGCCTTTTCAAATTAAGGATGATATTTTAGATATTGAAGGGATTTTGAGGAAATTGGAAAAAAATCTAATGATGTTGAAAATGAAAAACCACTTATCCTAGCATTTTTTTGGGTTGGATGAGAGCAAAAGGCTACTTCAGGAATATTTAGAAAAAGCAAGAAAAAAATTATTTGCTAGATGACTTTAATGGAAATCAGCTGTTTTTTTGGAATTGACAGATTATTTTGGGAATAGAAAAAAATAAATGGTTAAAACAAATTGAAAAATTATAATTTAAACGGGAGAAAAGATGTTTATTGAAAAAGGAAAATTACTTTTTATATTGAAGAATTTGAAAAATATGGGATAACGGCAGTTTATACAAAAAAAATGCTGGAAATATGTCTGATTATTGTCCAATTGAAAAATCAGGAAGAAGGAATACAGAAAAAAATCAGGGAAAAAGTTATTAAAGGAATTAGGTTTGTCAAATAAAACAGGAAGTTATGGCTTTTTCAGACTCATTCTAACAATGTAAAAATTATTGATGAAAATACAGAAAAGTATTATTATGAAAAAGCAAGATGATATTGATGGATTTTTTTGACAAAAAAAGGAAGGATATTGCGATTTTTACGTTTTATGCAGATTGTCTGCCGATTTTTTTGTATATGATAAGGAAAAATCAGGTTATAGGAGTGTGGCATTCAGGATGGCTGGGAACGTTTAAGGAAATGATGAAAGTCAGGGCTTTTGGAAATGCAAAAAAATTATGGGACGCAAGTTGAGAATGTAGTAATGGCATTAGGAATTGGGATTAGGCAGAAAGATTATGAAGTTGGAAATGAATTTTTATGATAAGTTTGTGGAAAAAAATTTGGGAAAAAGTAACAGAGAAATTGTGGAAAAAAATCATTTTGGTTTAATGATAAAACAGGAAAATATCATTTTGACAATACAAAAATTTAATGAACTTATGGCACTCAAACTTGGGATAAAACAGGAAAAATTTGATTGTAGCATCTGAAAGCACATTTGATGGAAAAATTTCATTCTTATAGAAGGGAAGGAAAAAAACGCTGGAAGGGCTACGGCAATGATTAGTTTTAAATAAAAAAAGGGAGGAGACAAATTTATGAAAAAAATTTTTATTTTTTTAGTATTTTTTTAATGATAGAAGCAATAGGATTTTTCAGTTAATTGCAATTGGTATACAGGGAATACAGAATCTGCAAAGCAAAATGGTAGAACTGGTTAAAAATACAAAATTAACAGATAAAATTTATTGTGATGTAGAAAAAAATAAAATGGTATATGAAACAGAGGATAAAAAAATAATGATAGTTTTATGGAAGTAGGGTTAATTTATAACAAAGGAAGCAAAAAGGAGCTTACCTATATTGAAATTGCTAATTATTTGGATGAATTTGAAAAAGGATGTAATTAAATTATATCCCTGGAAAAAAATTTGACAGAGTTAGAATATAGTAATTCTCCAGAATATTATAAATACAGAATGTATATTTACAGTCCTGAAAATAAGGATGAATTTATGATTTATATGATTCTTTATGATACAATAAATGGTGAATGGAAGCGTTTTTATAGTAAAGATTTTTTTGGAATAAAAAAATGATGAGAATGCTATTGAAATGATAGAAATTATGGAAAAAAAGTGGGAGCAAGGGCAACAGATGATATAGTTTATTAAAAAAAGTGATTTTTTTAAGTAAAATAGTTTATAGAAGAGTTACACAATAATGAATAATAGGAGATAAATAATGAATTTTTCTAGTAAAAAAATATGGATTTCATTCATTTTAGATTTAATTTTTTTGGAGATCCAGAGAAAATTATACATCCAGTTCAGATTATTGGGAAAAATGATTACATTTTCTGGAAAAAAAGATTATATGGAAAAAAAGGAAGTTTTTACTGGCGGAGCAATTTTTAAATATTTTTAGTAGTTGCAAGTACGTTTTTTTGCTATGTATTTTCTAGTAAAATTAACAAAAAAATTAACAAAGTATTTTGAAATAATTGAAATTTATTTGATGTATACAGTGTTTTCTGTAAAATCATTGGCTCGTGAAGGGAAAAGAGTTTATGGGATTGTAAAACTTGGAAATCTAAAAGTGGCAAGAGAAAAGTTATCTTACCTTGTTTCAAGAGATACTGAAAAAATGGATAAATTAATGATTATTAGAAGTACGATGGAAACTATTTCGGAAAATATGGTGGATGGAGTGATTGCACCAATGTTTTATATGTTTTTAGGCGGACTCCCGCTAGCAATGACTTATAAGGCAATAAATACTCTTGATTCAATGGTTGGATATAAAAATGAAAGATATGCGAGATTTGGCATGTTTTCAGCAAAATTAGACGATGTGGCAAATTTTATTCCTGCCAGAATTTCTGGAATTTTCATAACGATGGCAAGTTATATTTTAAGATATAATTATAAAAATGCCTGGAAAATATTCAAAAGAGATAGAAAAAATCATGCAAGTCCAAATTCTGCTCATCCAGAAAGCGCTGTAGCTGGAGCACTGGGAGTTCAGTTTGGTGGAAAAAGTTTCCTATTTTTGGAAAAAGAAGTAAAAAAAGCCGACAATTGGAGATAAATTAAAAGAATTTAGATTAGATGATATAAAAAAATATATTATTAATGTATATGACAAGTTTTATCTCAATATGCTGTTTTTTTCAGCAATTTATTTAGTTTATTTAATGTTATAAATTTTTTAAATTACATTTTAAGTTTTTAGTGTACACAAGGGGTTAAAACCCTTGCTAAATCAAAAACTATTTATAAATAAATAACAAGATTTCTCTTAATAATTTACAAGCTAATGCTGTAGATTGCCCAGATTGATCATATACAGGCGACAGTTCATTCATATCAAGTCCAACAATATTTAACTGAGAAATTTTTTCTATCGCCTTATGAAGTTCCACAAAAGTGACTCCTCCCGCTTCAGGCGTTCCAGTTCCTGGAAACTCAGATGGATCAAGTACATCTAGATCCAATGTAAAATACACTGGTTTTCCCTTTTCAATTTTTTTCCACAACTTCATCAAGTCCATCAAAATTAAATTTTTGTCGTGTGAAGATGTTCCTTTGCAAACTTCCATTCATCTCTTTTCTCCACTTCTTATTCCAAATTGAAAAAAATCTTACCATCTCCAACAATATCCCAGCATCTTCTAATTACAGAAGCATGCGAATAATACTGCCCTAAATATTCATCTCGCAAGTCAGTATGCGCATCAAACTGTATAATATGCAAATCTGGATATTTCTCAGCAACCGCCTTCACAGAACCCAATGTTACTGAATGTTCTCCACCAATCATAAAATGGAATTTTTCCCATCCTTCAAAAATTTTTTTGCCGTTTCATCTTGAATATCATGCAGCGTACTTTCCGAATTTCCAAACGAAAGCTCCAAATCTCCCCATCAAAAAAACATTTATATCTTCCAAATCCTTATCCTGATAAGGACTATAAGTTTCTATCCCAAAACTCTCATTTCTCATAACCGCCGAAGCAAACCCTAGTCCCTGGCCTAAATGAAGTTGTGCTGTCAAACGGTGCTCCAAAAAAATAACTATTTTACTCTCCTTATACTCATTATCGCAGCCCTATAAACGTATGTATATTCTTATTTTTCATAATCAATTCTCCTTCTTATTTTTTTCTGCTTTTTTTGACAAGAAATCTTGACCCGCTAAATTTTTTTATATCCTTTTTCTTTTTTTAATTCTATTTTTATGCTACTCATTTATCAATTCTTTTCACATAATTTGGCAACGCAAACGCTCCTTTATGCAATTCTGTATTATAATATCTAGTTTTTATCCCAAACTCATTCCATTCATCAGCCTTCAAGTCTTTTACAGGATTATATTTTTTTGAAGCAAATCCAAATAGCCAATGTCCTGACGGATATGTCGGTATATGCAGCTGATAAACTGTTGCAAACGGAAAAAAACTGCTCTTAACTGTTTATTTGCTCTTGCTGTTGCTTTAGCATCCGCCTCATAATAGGGACTTTCGTGCTGATTTCACAAGAATTCCGTCATCTTTTAGCGCATTAAAGCAGTTTCCATAAAATTCCCTCGTAAATAAATCTTCTCCAGGCCCAAACGGATCTGTCGAATCCACAATTACAATATCGTATTCATTTGTTTTAGAACGTACAAATTTCAATCCATCCTCATAATAAATGTGAACTCTTTCATCATCCAATTTATTCGCAGTCTTAGGCAAATATTCACGACAAACATCAACAACCATCTTATCAATTTCCACCATATCAATTCTCTCGATATGTTCATACTTTACAAGCTCACGGACAGTTCCGCCATCTCCAGCGCCAATTACCAATATTTTCTTAGCTTTAGGATTTACTGCCATCGGAACATGTGTTATCATCTCATGGTAAATAAACTCATCCTTTTCTGTCAGCATCATAAATCCATCCAGCGTCAAAAACCGCCCAAATTCCTGCGATTCAAAAATATCAATCCGCTGAAAATCACTTTTCACACTGACTAACTGCTTATCAACCTTTATAGAAAACCGAACATTTTTTGTATGCTCTTCTGTATACCATAATTCCATCTGCTACACTCCTTTCAATTTATATTACCTACTTTTTTTATAATTTTTATTCTATTTTTTACACTAAATTAAACATTTTTTTCAAATAATTTTCCTTAGTTTTAACTCTATTTAGCCATCCAGTTAAAAAAATCACTTTTGAGTTGGATTGCTTTTTGGCAAGGGACTTATAGTATTCACGTTGTAAATTATGATAAACCGTTAAAAAAATTTAGCTGGATTAACTTCATTTAAATATTTTTAACGTCATAGGCCCAACTGCTCCGTCTACACTGACTACATTCTTTCCCTGAACCTCCCACAACTAAAGTCGCAGAGTTCTAAAATCTTTAAAAAAATATTTAAAAAAATTTTCTAAGAAGTTTGATAGTCCTATGCTATCCTTATTCTTTTAGGTGTGTTCAGCTCACCTCTATTGTATAGGATACTTAAATCCACAACTTTACTTTTTTTCCTTAGAATATTTAATGCTCCGTTACAATCTGCATTTAATTGATAGCCTTTACTTGTTTGATATAGTCCTCTTTTTATCCTTTTTCCACTGAATATATTCTTGGATTTTTCTTTTATCTATTGATTTCATCTCCTCAGAAACTTGCTTTTTGATGTATAACTCTTCTTGGGGTTTAAATTCTATTCCATATAGTTTACATAGATATATTAATTTATCTCTTAATTTTCCCATATGGTATATTTACAAAGTTTTGATTATTTATACTTCCTATATTTGAATTTCTTTGAAAATCTTCATTATATCCTAGAACTAGTTTTTCCTATATCATTATTAAGACAATAATTTATTATTCTTGCTGCTTTTGAAAGATAATCATTTATACGATTATTTCTCTTTCTAGCTATTCTCTTTTGCCTTAATGTTGTGCGGGAGGTCTTTTTGCTTATCTTTTTATACTTTGTAATTTTTGCATTTATCTTATTATAGTATTGATTTATAGATTTTAATTTTTCTACCATCTATTATGAATGATGCTCCAGTATTTGTAACACAAGTACAAAGATTATCTATACCTAAATCAATTCCTAGTGCATTGTTTTTCATTTAATTCCCTTTGAACTTCTTTTTACTTCGTAAGTATATTGAATTTCAAAGTACCTAGAATGTTGTTTTGGTATTATTCTAATCTCTTTTATCTTCTTGCCTTTTTAATACTGGTGGCAGCTTAATTTTAACTTTCCTGATGAGTTTTCTTAAACGAATTTGAATAAGGAACTATCAGCATATCATCTTTTAATCTTACAAAACCTATAACAAGAGTTGTAAAACCATCTTTAGCAAGATATTTAGGTAATTTTTATTTTTTTATTATCATATTGACCATTTTTAGCAAGTTTTAAAAGTCCAAAAAAATGATTTGAAAACTTCCATCTACTTCTTTTTAGAATTTGTTGAGCCATATTAGAATTTAACTTTTTATAGTTCTCACTATTTTTTTAAGCATTTTATAGTTTTCATTATAACTTAAATACTTTTTCTTATTAAAATAGTATTGTCTAATATATATATAGCTTCATTAGTTAAGTTCTTGGCTATATGAGATAAATATTTTAAATTCCTAAACTCCTTTTTTTACTAAGATGTTTTTACTTGTTGTTTTTAAAGTTAAATACATAGATATCACCTCCTTTTTCATCAGAGATATTATACCATGTATTCTACATTTTATCTGTCAAAAAAAGTAATATTTTTTTATTTATTTTTTTAAATATTTTTTAAAGTTTTTTTAAAACCCCACAACAGTGGGAAGCGTCGTTCACATAAGTGCGCTACTACTTATGCAGTTCTCTTGATATATACTCCTTAATAAATTAAGAGATTAACTTGAACTTCTTGTTATCTCTAACAAGCACAGACTATATCTTATCCATATCCTATTTCAAGGACTTAGGCGAAACCACTTCCAATACCAATCGCTTGTATTGTACTCCCCTCACGAGGGATAGTCGTTGAACTTTCCTTTTCAGGCTTTAGCTGCTGATTGTCTATTATCATAATGTTTAGGATTTAACCTTGCACCATCTAGTATATTTTTTCTGCTTTCGCTACCTTCACACTTATACCATATTCTCACTTAAGTATTATGTTGTGGTTATACTAGCTTTAAGAGTTCCCAGCAATTCAGTTTCTTTGTTGCACGGTTTTGCTCCGTGTCTACATACAAGTTTCCCTATATGCTTACTAAAATTTTTCGTGCAATTCATCTCACGACTAAAGTTGCGAGTGTTCTTGCACTATTTAATAAACTTTATTCACAGCTTCCTGAGCCTTTTTTTAATCCCATATCTTCCAGCATTTACTGAAAAAAATCAAATATACTAAGCGCTATTTTTATCATTTTTTTATCTTATCTAATTTTTTTGCCTTATAATATTTTTTTCCTCATAAATTTTTTTCAGCCATTGCCTTCGTAAAATCCTTCATATTTCCCTTTATAGCCACATTCTCTAGCCTTCTCTTTAGTAATTCCATATTTTGTTTCTCCGCCTTTATCATTTCTGTCATTAGAATAACTGCCTTCAACTAGCAAAATGTAAGTGAACTACTCCCGCTTTTAGAAGCGGGAGCTTCTTGGGAAGTACCTGCTTTTTGTTAGCCAAATATATTTACTAAGCTCTTCGGGTAGTTCCTACCCTGTCTTCTTTTATTTTCTTAATATTCCAACATTGATTTTTCCAATGTTTTTTTATATTCAGTGCCGCATTGTAATCTCTATCAATTTCAATTCCACAGCACTCACATTTATAACTTCTTTCTGATAATTTCAGTTCCTCTTTAACATTTCCACATTTACTGCAAGTTTTCGATGACGGAAACCACTTATCTATTTTTAAAAATTGCTTTCCTAAAAACATCAGTTTATACTCAAGCATCCTCAAAAACATTCCCCACCCATTATCTCCTACACTTTTACCAAAATTTAATGCCTGGCTCATCCCTTTCATATTCAAATCCTCGACAACCACAGCATTATATATTTCAGACAATTTTTTCGATAATTTATGCAAAAAATCTCTTCGGCAATTTTTGATATACTCATGCAATCTTGATATTTTCTCTTTTTGTCTATACCAATTCTTAGAAAATTTCACTTTTTCTTGATAATGATTTTTGTAATTCTTTCAATTTTTTTCTCCAACATCCTAAAAATATTTTTGGATAATCAGCCCTTTGGTTTTCAGAACTAACAAATAATTCAGACATTGAAAAATCAAGTCCAATTACTTTTATCATTACTTGGATTTTTTTGAATTTCTTTTTCAAATTCTGTCAAAACAGAAACATAGTAATTTCCATTACTGTTTGTCAATGTTACTGACTTTATCTTGTAATCCTTCGGTATTTCTCTATGATATTTTAATTTTAACTTTTTTTCAATTTTGGCAAAACCAAATATTTGTTTTTCCTCAATTCGTATTGAATTATTCACACAATTTGTCGTGTAACTTTTAACATTATTCTTTTTAGATTTGAACCTTGGAAATTTTGTCCTCTTTTGAAAGAAATTCGTAAACGATCGTCTTACATTTAATTGAGCATTTGAAAGTGTCAGACTGTCAACTTCTTTCAAAAATTGGTTTTCACTTTTTAAACTGGCAGGTGTAATTATTTTATTTTTTTCCAGTTTCTTCATAAAATTTATTTGCAGCATACAAAAATCGTATTGTAAACAAAACGAACACATCCAAAAGTCTTATTTATCAATAATTCCTGCTCTTTATTTGGATAAATTCTATATCTGAATGCTAAATTATATTTCATAAAAATTACACCTCCTTTTGATTTTTGAATACTATTTTTTTAATTATTTCTTTAGAAATTTTTATTATTTATAACTTCTCTTCGATATTTCATACAAAAAAATTGTATCATGGATGTATCCTTTTTTTCAATTTTTTTACAAAAAAAGCAATTCATCTCCCACTTGTAGAAAAGCCTACGACTTCTTGCTATCTTTTTGTTAAAAAAATTTCAAAAATCTGCTATCAGCCATTTTTTTATTTCCTTCTTTCATCAACTTTCTCTATCTTAATACTAAATCCCACTTAAAAAAACATGAGTTTTATTTTTATATCATTTAATAAAAAAAGAAATCTTAATTCATAATTAGTCCCTGCTGTTTAACAGGAAATAATATTAGAATTATTTTTTTCATGTCTAGAATTCTCACTCCAAAACAACATTTATCTTTTCAACATGCATATCTTCAGTTCCCGTAAGCAAACATCCCTTTTCCTTCGCATATTCAATATAATTTATAATTTCTTCCGTAATTCTCTCTCCTGGCGCTAAAATCGGTATACCAGGCGGATAAGCCATAACAAATTCACCACTTATTTTTCCCAGCACTGTCTTTTATAGGAATCATTTCCTTTTTCTGAGTAAAAAGGCTTTTTTTGTGGCGGAAGGACAACATCAGGATTTATATATTCATGATCGAACATTCCCGTTGAATCTTTTTGAGTAAAGTCTCTTAATTTCGGCAAGTGATGAAATTAACTGTTCTATTTCAATCCTCTATCTCCAGCTGAAATTATTGCCAAAATATTTCCCAAATCTCCAAATTCAATTTGAATTTCATAATCATCACGTAGAATATCATATACTTCAATTCCAGCAAGCCCTATATCCTTTGTATATACAGACAATTTTGTCGTATCAAAGTCATAAACCGAATCTCCATCAATTAATTCCTTCCCATAGGCATAATATCCACCCAGTTTATTAATTTCACTTCTAGCATATTCTGCAAATCTAACTGTCTTTTCAAAAAGTTCCTTCCGTTTATCGCCAAATTTTTTCTTGCTACATCAAGCGAAGTCATAAGTAAATATGAAGCGCTTGTAGTTTGAGTTAAATTTATAACTTGCCGCACATAATCGGCATTTATTCGCTCACCACTTAATAAAATTGAACTTTGCGTTAAAGAACCACCTGTCTTATGCATACTAATCGCTGCCATATCTGCACCAGCCGCCATCCCTGAAATGGGCAAGTTTTCATCAAAGGAAAAATGTGCTCCGTGTGCTTCATCAACCAGCACAAGCATATTATTCTCATGCGCTAATTTCACAATAGATTTTAAATCCGAGCAAATTCCATAATAAGTTGGATTATTTACTAAAATTGCCTTAGCATCAGGATTTTCACTAATTGCCTTTTTTACATCGTTAATCGACATTCCAAGCGATATTCCCAATTTTTTATTAAGTCCAGGATTAATATAAACTGGAATTGCTCCACAGATTACCATCGCATTAATAGCGCTTCTATGAACATTTCTCGGAATAATAATTTTATCCCCGGCCTTACAAGTCGCCATAATCATAGCCTGTACCGCCCCGGTAGTCCCGCTCACCATAAAATAAGCCTCTTTCGCTCCAAAAGCCTCCGCCGCTATTTCCTGCGCCTCTTTAATAACCGAAGTCGGATGGCATAAATTATCCAGCGGCTTCATCGAATTAACATCCATCTGCATTGCTTCCAGCCCAATAAAATCCCTAAACTCCTTATTTCCACGACCTCCTTTATGTCCTGGCACATCAAATCTCACAACCCTGTTGGAAAGATGATTTTTCAATGCATCAAAAAAAGAACAGTCTTATTCTGTCTGTCTTTATCAATATTTTTTTGCCCATTTTTTTCAACTCCTTCCATATTTTTTTATTATTAAAACTATTTAAAATGATAAAATATAAAAAAATATTTTTGAATACATGATTCAAGTATAAAAATAATTTTAATAAATATTCATTCCGCTATAAATTTCAATCATTTCCTTTCTAAGTCTATCTGTAATTTTCCAGTCTTTTTTTCGGTGCAATTTCATAAACATCCTGATTAAAAAGATAGTTTTGCAATTCGATTTCCTTTATAAGCATTTTTTTGTATGAAAAAAATGTTTGACTGATAAACATTTACATCAATTGCATCGTAAATTTTTAACTTTTTCAGGCTCAATATAATCCTGAATAGAAGTTATATTATGATCTGTAAAAAAATTTCTTTCCTGAAATATCCCTTGTAAAACCTCGTATTCTGTAATCAATTGTGATTATATCAGAATCAAAAGCTGTCTATTAGATAATTTAGCGTATTTAATGGTGAAATTTCCCCGCAAGTTGCAATGTCAATATCTACCCTGAAAGTGGAAATTGAATTATCTGGATGGTATTCTGGAAAAAGTATGCACTGTTATATGGCTTTTTATCCAAATGAGCATGAACTGTATCAGTATCCTGGCTTGCATTTTCTCCTTCTTCTTTACTATTTTTTTATTTTTTTCCTCAATTTTTTTCAGTTTCCCTATCTTTCCCAATTTCCTCAAAGAATGGCTTTTCCTCTATTACAAGACTTGTCAATATTTTTCAGGATTTATTCTTTCCTCTGCAATTAAAACATTTACAGATGCCCCTTGCGGCTCATAATCCTGCTTTTGAAATGTTTAGAACCTGCGCTCCTATCATTTCTGCCACACGAATAAGTATTTTTTTGTAAGCCTCTCTGAATTATACTGTTCATCAATATATGCAATATAATCCTTTTTGCTCTCTTTCTGTTTCGGCATAACAAATATCATAAATATTAAAACTTAACGTTTTTAGTTAAATTATTAAATCCATACAGCTTAATTTTTATTTCTTTCCAACTCATTCATCACTTCCTCTCTTATTCTCTCATAAATTTCCTTTGGAACGATATCAAAAAAACTTAGTTATCAATGTCAAAAAAATCCATATATTTCCCCTATATTTTGTTTACAATTTGTAATATTTTTTTCCGCCAAATTATAACATTTATACACAATTTTTACAATTAAAATTATAAAATGATTTTTCCCTTTACAACTAAAAAAATCACAGTTAAATTAATAACTGTGAATTTAGATTTTAAGACAACTTATTTTTTTATATCTATTAACTTTATAAAACCATCCTATACTTAACTATCCTATTTTTCACACCCCATCACATAAATCTTATTCTCAATCACGCAAATTTTTTTACAATTCTTTCCTTTAATATTTTTTTCCTGCATTAAAATATTAAATTTTACATCTGTAATTATTAATTCTCCATTTTCAAGTCCGATAAAATATTTTCCTTTCAAACTCTTCAATGTATGTTATTTTTTTCTATCTGAAATTTTTATTGAATTATAAAGTTCCTGATCCAGAATATTCCATATTTCAACCTCGCCATCTTCTGTTCCTGCAAAAGTATTGGAGTCCAACTATTTTTTTGAATAGGCATGATTATTTTTCTGTTTTTACTTCAAATATTTTTTTAATCTGTTTTTCAAAAAAATACTTATTGTATTTATTTGCTTATGATCTTCCCTAAATTTTATTATAACATTTTCTCCACTTGTGAATATTTTTATAACTCCCATTTTTTTCTGCATTTTGAAAGTTTTGTGAAAATTAATTCTCTTGTATCGACATCATAGGAAAAAAAGAATATTATCTTTAATATAGACAATCCTTCCACTTGTTATAAAATTCATAACTTGAATTATATCTCCCATGTCAAATACAAGTTCTACTATTCTTTTTTTATTTCCATCACATTTATATACTTTTCCCGCTTGGAGTAGAAACAAAAAAATATACTGGAAACAAATAATTGATTTTTTTCCTTTATATATTTTATAATTTCACAATTTTTTTACTTTCCTCCACTTTCCTTTTCAAATTTTTTCCCTTGTTAAAAGTATATTAATTTTTTTCTCCCGTTGTTATAATTCTCTTATTTACAGGTTCAACGCCAAAAATCATTTATTTTTGGTCTTATAGTTTATGTCTTCTTCTAAAAATTAATTTCATAGATCCCCTTAATTAATACACTATATCTTCTGTTGGAAGATAACCGGCATTTTTCAAAACCCGTTGCATATTTTCACTTGTTTTTTGAAAAAAATTTCATTGTTATAATAAATTTTTCCAATCTCCATCAGGCTTTGCTGTATCATAAATATATTTAAACAGCATATAGGTATCTCCCTCTTGGCATCATAAACATATAGTCTGTAAGTATAATATCTTGGTTTGTTTTTTTCATCCTTTTCTGGTATATTTGTTGGAAGCAATTTTAAAATATCAGACTGAAAAATCAGCCAATATATTAAAAAAATATTTTCATAAGTCAATTCTTTTTTTCTCTTAAATTATAAAAGCAGTCCAATTTCTATATTTCCTATTCCAACATAATATGTCATATAATCATTTTTCAACATCACAATAAATATCTCCCTTTAATTGTGAATGATTTATCAAATCAATTTCTTTAGATACGTAGATATTTGGATTCTTAATCCATTTACATAAACTTTTACTTTTACTTGCATTTGTATTTGAAAATGAAATTCCTGACACTAATAAAAGCAAGCAATACTATTAATTTTTTTCACTTTTCCTCCTAAAACTGCAATTATTATACTAAAATTTTTTTAAAATTAAACTCAAAGATTATAATTACTCTATTCAAACTTTATTTTTTTATTCTAACTAATTTAAATATAAATATTAAATATTTGAACATATCTCAAGTATCAAGTATATATTAAAAGTTTATCATATTTCTTTGTTAATTTCAAGATTAATAATTATGAGCCATATAATCGAGTTTAATTAATACTTTAATCACTAAAAAAAGAAAATCAAATTAATGATTTTTCTAAATTTTAAATTAAATATGAATTATATTAAGTATACTCATAAGAATCGGTACAACTAATATAAATAAAATCGTACTTGTAGTAACGACATTCGTAGAATATCCAATATCTCCGTCAGTTTCATTTACTCAAAATAGGCAATGCTGCAAATACTGGCGCTGCCGACTGAATTACAAAGGTTTTTATTTCCAGGTCATTCAAATGTACATAATGTCCTGCAATTTTCAAAAGCACAATCATGACAATTGAAGAAAATACAAATCTCCCAAGCAAAGCCAAATTTGTATCCAAATCAAATCTAATACTATGAAGCCCTGCATCCGCCAATACAATCCCAATATACAGCAAAGCAAGCGGTGTCACAATACTTCCAAGATACTTAGTAGTTTCCACAATCGGCGTCATAACTTTTATTCCCGAAAGAAGCACAACGAATGCGATAACAAAAGCAATAAGCGGTGGTGACAATAACTTTTTCAGGTTAAATCCGCCTTTCCCATCTCCACTTCCTGCATCCATTGGATCATTTGCCAAAAGCATATATCCCAAAGTCCATATTGACACTGTATTAGTAATATAATACATCAAATAATACTTTGAAGCCGCTTCCCCAAAAAGAGCCATATTCAAAGGAAGTCCAATAAATATCGTATTTGCATTGACTACAGCATTATAAAATACTCCACGTCTTCCATCTCGCATTTTCACTATCTTTATAACTACAAAGGCTGCAACATATCCAATAATCACTGAAGCAAATGTAAAAATTAAACGGTTTGACACTTCCTTCAGGGCATCCATATTTAAATATTTTTAAAACTGAATAAAATATTGAACAAGGCAAGGCCACATTTGTTATAAGTTTTGACACATTTTTCACTAAATGTATGATGAAACCAGTGTCTTTTTCAAAAATATATCCAATTGCAATCATAACAATGATGGGAAAAAAATACTTCCCAGCGATTTCAAAAAAATCATTTTTTTAATTCCTTTCTCTTTATTAAATTTATTAAAAAAAGCCAAATTTACAAACTAAACAAGGCAAGGACTTAAATTACTTCTTGCTTCAAATGTGCTACGAAGTCCTCCATTTGGAAATGATGAAGCATATCAGGATCGTCCCTTTATCAAATTGCTTCCTGAAAAATTTATAAATAAGTCCCTTCATTTTCCATAAATCCTTACCTCTTTCTTTTTCCATATCTTTCTTATGGCTCAGTTTTTCCACTCTCCACTTTTTATAAATATAAGTTTATTATACAATGCTAGAAAATATAAGTCAAATAAAAAAATTTTTTTGGAAGAAAGTAAAAAAATACAGTTTGGAGTATCGGTACAATAATAGATCTTCAAATAAATTTGTATATACATTTATAAATCTTTTAATTTAATATTGATTTCTGTGATTGTTATAATAGTTATCTATCTCATCATTATAAAACTGTTTTTGCTTTTATACTGTGAATTTGCATTATTCCAATGAGTTCCCTTATAATAACAGCCTGCCTCATTTTTCCATATCCTCATTCGCTATTGCCAAAATTACCACTTGTCTGATCTGTGCAATTTTTCTGTAAATATTCTCGATAAGCATCATCAACTTCTGTATATGTAGCCTGTCTAAATGGAATATCTGTTCCAGGAACTATACCTTTGTCAACTTTTTTTCAATTTCATTTACTGCATTACAATATTCAGACTTTATATCCATATAAGGTTGATACTGATCTTCTACTCAATTAAAGTTTGTTCATATCCAAGACTTCTTCTTGAAAATGTCGATTCTTTTTCCGTTATCTTTTTAAATAAGTATATCCATTTATTGTTTCATGATTAGGATCTGCAGGTGGTGCAGTATTTTCATTGTTTTTCTGAAGTCGGACTCTTTTTCTTTCGAGTAATTATCTCCACTTTGAGTTCTTTCTGATGAATAATTATTGTTAGAAAAAAATTTGGTAATAAATTTTTTCT
>BNJU01000732.1_pt1 | contig 22565 bp, 33 predicted proteins | sample 8539281 | NCBI WGS metagenome assembly BNJU01 (sample SAMD00202456, study PRJDB9452) | human saliva metagenome | isolation source: human saliva | place: Japan
GTGTTATCTCTTGATTGATTCTATATTTAGACAATAGGAGCGAATTCATTTACTGAATTTTTAAAGATAAAAATATGATAATAATTAAAAATCAATAATTAAAGGGGAAATATATGGCAAAAAGACCTATATTTATTGCAAAATGATAAGTATCCTTTTATACTGAGAAAACAATTGAATTTGAGTATTTTGCAGGATTTTCTGAAAGCCAAAAGAAAAAATCAATTAACTCTCTTCACAATTCTTATAAAGAACAAGGTGGAGGTAGTGTTTTAGAGATTTCAACAAAGGGAGAGGACAAACTTGGGATTAACCTAAGTGCCTTTAACCTGTTGACCTGTATAAACGGGAGTAAATATAAACTTGAATGTGTATTTCAAGGAAGCAAAGTGTTTGAACATGGCGGACCGTATACAGATTTATATGATGTAAAACCGTGGGAGGCAAAGAAAGATAGTCGCCTGCGAGAAAGCGGAAAAGTGATAGGCTTTAATTTGTTCGGAAAAGAATTTAAAAGTGAACCTAAGGATTTTTTCTACAATTGGATCTACATAAATGCCTTAGCCAAAAATAAGGAATACTTGGAAGAACTTGATATGTACGAGGCTTTTACAGATATTGAGTTTAATCCGAAAAAATCCATCAACTGTCAGGCCAGATCGGTTGCAATTGCAGTCGGATTAAAAAAGGCAGGTATATTGGATAAATGTATTTCGGATGAAAAAGTTTTCTTAAGTGAGGTGTATAGGGTATAGAGTTAAGGGATAGTAGTACTGTTAAAATATTATAAATTTGTATAGGAAGTAGCTTATGAGAGGACTGCGAACAAATGAGGGAGCTAAATTCGAAAAATATTTTGCCATTATAGAAGAGAGGCAAAAAGACTTGGAGGAGTTTTCTTTTCTGAAACAGGCGAAGGAAGAGATTTAGACCTTGAAGATATTGAAGTATGTGATTTAGCCGGATGGCTTGTTCCGTTTGATCAGGCGGATGAATTTGAAGTGCTTTATTTAGGTGGAAAAGATAAAGAAATATGGGACAGTGACAGATGGGATGATATGTATATTTTTGTAGACTATATACTTGATGGAGATAATGTAAGTGTAAAGTTTGATAAATATGAATATGAATATGACACCCAAATATTTGAAGAGTATGAGGCGGAAAAAGAAGCAGGTACTTTTGTCAACACGTCCTATAGAGGAACTTTGGAAAGAATTTAAAATAAATGATCCGGATCAATAATTCGATCCATCTTTTTCAAGCTGTCAAGTAAAAACACTTGACAGCTTCTTTTTTATCTGTTATACTCACAGTATGGAAAATAATGATATTGAAAAATATATCAATCAAGGTACTTTATACGACTTTTACGGCAAACTTTTGACATTGCATCAGCAAAAGGATTTATGAGGATGTGGTGTTTAATGACTTATCACTGAGTGAGATTGCCGAAAATGAGGGAATAAGCAGGCAGGGGGTCAGCGATCTTATAAAGAGATGCAATAAGGCTCTGGTGTCTTATGAAGAAAAGCTTGGATTGATAAGAAAGTTTGATGAAACAAAATCTTATGTAAAAGAGATACAAAGGATTGTTAAGATATATCAGGACACAAAGGATGAGGGACTTGTTGCAAAGATTGATGAGCTTTCGTCCAAGATACTGGATGTATAGGAGGTTTTAAATGGCTTTTGAAAGCTTATCCGAAAAACTTCAAAATGTTTTCAAGAATCTTCGCGGCAAGGGCAGACTAAGTGAGGACGATGTACGAATCGGACTTAAGGAAGTAAGACTTGCGTTGCTTGAGGCTGATGTAAGCTTTAAGGTAGTGAAGGATTTTATAAAGAGTATTCAAGAAAAGGCGACAGGTAGCGATGTACTCAATTCACTGACACCGGCTCAGCAGGTTATCAAGATCGTTAACGATGAGATGGTTTCATTGATGGGAAGTGAGACTACAGAACTTAAGATAAAACCTTCAGGCGAGATAACCGTTATCATGATGGCAGGTCTTCAGGGTGCAGGTAAAACGACCACTACCGCAAAGCTTGCCGCAAAATTAAAGAAAAAAGGCAATTCACCACTTCTTGTAGGATGTGATATCTACAGGCCTGCCGCTATAGAGCAGTTGAAAAGAAACGGTGAAAAGGTGGATGTGCCTGTCTTTGAGATGGGAACAAATCATAAGCCTGTTGAGATTGCAAAAAAGGCTATAGAGTATGCTAAAGAGAATCGCTACAATATTGTATTCCTTGATACCGCAGGACGTCTGCATATAGATGAAGATATGATGGACGAGCTTATTGAAATCAAGGACAATGTAAATGTTGATGACATTATCTTGGTAGTGGATGCCATGACAGGTCAGGATGCGGTAAATGTGGCCGAGACCTTCAATGCAAAGCTTGATATAACCGGAGTAATACTTACAAAAGCTTGACGGTGACACCAGAGGCGGTGCGGCTCTTTCCGTACGTGCCGTTACAGGCAAACCGATACTCTATGTAGGTATGGGAGAAAAGCTCTCCGATTTGGAGCAGTTTTACCCTGACAGAATGGCAAGCAGAATCCTAGGAATGGGTGATATCCTTTCGCTTATTGAAAAGGCCGAGATGGATATGGACTCTGAGAAAGCAAAGAAACTTTCTCAAAAAATTGCCAAGGCTGATTTTGATTTCAACGATTTTTTAGATCAGCTTGAACAGCTTGAAAAGATGGGTGGCATGGCAAGTATACTCAGCATGTTACCGGGAATCGGTGGTAAGGCTGCCCTGCCGCAGGTGGATGACGGACAGATGGTAAAGATAAAGGCAATAATACAGAGTATGTCCGAAAAAGAAAGACTTGATCCGAGTCTTTTGAACCCGTCCAGAAAAAACAGGATTGCAAAGGGTTCAGGTGTAAATATCGGTGAAGTCAATCGTCTGGTTAAGCAGTTTGAACAGATGAAAAAGATGATGAAGCAATTCCGGGAATGATGAAGAATAACAAAAGCGAGGAGCCCTTGGAGGTCTTTTTCGGCGGGAAATTAGGTTTTTAAAGGATTCTATTCTAAATATTAGAATTGATCATATATAGATTTTTTATAGCTATTAGGAGGATAATAAAATGGCAGTTAAGATGAGATTAAAGAGAATGGGACAGAAGAAGGCACCTTTCTACAGAGTAGTAGTTGCTGACGCTCGTTCACCAAGAGACGGTAGATTTATCGCTGAGGTAGGTACATACGATCCTACAGTTGATCCGAGTGTAATCAAATTTGACGAGGAGAGCACAAAGAAGTGGCTTTCAAACGGTGCACAGCCTACAGACAGAGTTACTAAGCTTTTTAAAGAGCGCCGGTTTAATATAATAAGGACTGAATATGAAAGAAGTCATTGAAGTTATAGCAAAAGCTTTGGTTGACGACCCGGCTTCAGTAAAGGTTGAAGAGACAATTGACGGTGATACTACTGTTTGTACACTGTCTGTAGCCGAGGCTGATATGGGCAAGGTTATAGGTAAGTCAGGAAAGATAGCCAAGGCTATACGTTCCATAATAAAGTCAGCATCTATAAGGGCTGAAAAGAAAGTAGTATTAGAGATAAAATAACAAAGCAAGCTGCTACATATGTAGTGGCTTTATTTTTATTTCAAAGAATATAAAATGATATTTATGACAATTTAAATCTGTAAAATTGCATATTAATTGCAAAATATCGTTGTTTAATTCTAATCTATATGATATCATCTATATTATACGAATAAGGAGGAATAATATGCTACTTGAATTCACCTGTTCAAACCATAAATCTATTCGAGAAAAATAATATTTTCTGCTTTGGCAGGGAAAGACACTTCACATGAGGGGAAAAAAATAGAAAAGATTGCAGGTTTGGATGTTTTAAAAATCGGCAGTGATATATGGTGCAAAACGGATCGGGAAAGAGCAATTTTGTTGATGCAATTGATTTTGTAAGAAATCTTGTATTAAACAGTATACTACATCAGCCCGGGCAGGGTATAAGACAATCACCTCACAAATTGGACGGTTTTTGAAAAAGAAAGCAGATATCAACTTCATTTTGTAGTAAAAGAAATAAGATATGTTTTCGGTTTTTCCCCTAAAAAAACATGGTTGTAGTAGAAGAGTATTTATATTATTTTCCTAATGGAAAAACAGACTAAAAATTTTTGAAAGAACAAAATAATGAGTTCACTGAAGGAAGTAAGTTTCGTAAAAAAATTCGAAACATGCAAAAGATGTATTGATGCCAAATAGATTAATGCTGTCATGTGCTGCAAACTTCAGTAATGTAGATGAGGTTAAAGATGTTTTTAACTTTTTCAATGATTATTTAATTATATATAAAGACAGTAAACAGGATATATGGATGGATTATTCTTTACATCAAATACATAAAAATGAGAATATTAAGAACTCTGTGTTGACTTTTTCTAAAGGAATTAGACACAGGAATAAAAGACATAAACGTTACCATCAATGAAGCTGAGGTTGAATCAGTTGAATTTCTTCCGTTTTTATCTGATGAATTTAAAAAGGCGATAGCTGAAGCGAGGGCTGAGAGTATTTCAACTAAGATTGTTTATGATGAATTTGAAACTGATCTTATGTCAGAAGAATCAACAGGTATAAAAAGCTTTTTCGGAATGCTATGCCCTATTATTGATATTATGGTAAATGGCAAAGTACTAATTTGTGATGAATTGGAGGCAAATCTTCATGAAGCATTGGTTTATGGACTGATAAAACTTTTTGTTTCTACTAAAACAGATAAAACTCCGCAGCTTATTTTTACTACCCATGAAACAGGATTATTGAATTTTGATTTATTTAGAAAAAGATCAAATTTGGTTTACAGAGATGAAGAAAGATCGTTCAACGGACCTTTTCTCGCTGGCAGAAATCAAAAATGTAAGGCGCGAAGAAAAGTTCGGAAATGGTTATATTACAGGTAAATATGGTGCGATTCCGATGCTAAATCTTGATTTTGCTAAAATCGTAGACGGAATATGAGTGTGAGGGTAAATAATGAGAAGAGACTTATCCCTTTCACCAAGAGTTGAAGATAAAAGAGAACTTAAAGTAATCGAATTACCGGTACAGTTCTCACTTAAAGAAATTAAGGAACATTTTGAAGAAAGTTTAAACGAAGTAAAAGCACAGTATCCTGTAGCGGATTTGTTAAATAAAAATGGAAATGAAAACGATGGTAATACAATATTGCGCTCTCAAGTTGTTCTTGCAGAGGGACTCCTTGATTTTTTTATTCATGAGATGAGTAAATTCTGTTTATTTAAAATGTTTACAGGACAGTGGAGTAAGTCGGAAAAATACTACAGATTTATGGTTCCTATGTCAAAAGTAGAGGATGCAATAAATACTGCGAATTCAAAAGATTGGTTTTTGATTATCTTAATGATAGATTCAGCAGAGATGTCTTTTTATCTCATGAAAGTATGAAAGATCAATTAAATTTAATCGGAGTTGATTTTAGTAAGACTATGAAAAGGGCTTTCTCTAAAGAAAGCGACAATCCTCTTCAGTATGGTAAACAAGTTGTGATAGATTTGTTTCAAAGAAGAAATGATATTGCTCACCAAAATGATAGAAGTCATGCTTCAGCAAAAACAGGATATTACAAAAAGAGTTTGTGGAAAAATATATTACAAATATTGAACTTATTGTAAATGCTATATATGATATTGCATTAGATAATGATATTATCAAATAAAAGAGTGAAAAAAATGACAGATAGATTTAGAGTGGGAGTTATTACAAGTTCTCACGGGATAAAGGGTGAGGCAAAGGTTTATCCTACATCCGATGACTCAAACAGATTAAAAAAGATAAAAAAGGTATATGCAAATATCAAGGGAGTTGAGACAGTACTTGATATTGAAAGTGTCAGATTTCAAAAGAATATGGCACTTGTAAAAATTCAAGCAGTTTTGATAATCCTGAAGCAATACAGGCTTTAAGAAATGTAGACCTTTTTGTTGACAGAGAGAATGCCACGCCGCTAAAAAAGAATGAAAACTATATTGCGGATCTTATAGGGCTTGATGTGATAGATGAAAATAACACTACTATAGGAAAGGTTACAGATGTTTTCCCTACAGGTGCAAACCATGTAATGGAAGTTGATATGGGCGAAAAAAAAGTGCTTTTCCCATATATCAGCCAATGTATACTGGATGTGAACCTTGACGATGGGGAAATTAAAGTCCATGTTTTGGACGGACTTTTGGATTTATAGATATGAAGTTTTTTTGTTTAACATTATTTCCTGAAATGATAGAAATGTGTATGAACACAAGTATAGTCGGCAGAGCCATAAAAAACGATTTATTATCAATGGAAGCTATAAATATTCGTGATTATACACTTGATAAACATAGAAGAGTGGATGATTATCCTTATGGCGGCGGTGCAGGTATGGTGATGCAGGCTGAGCCTATCCATAAAGCCTATGAAAGTATATGTGACAGGCTGGGTAAGCGAGCGAAGCTTATATATCTTTCACCACAGGGAAAGGTATTTGATCAAAATGATGCCAAAGAGCTTGCAAAGCTTGATGAAATAGTATTTCTTTGCGGACATTATGAGGGTGTCGACGAGAGAGCACTGGAACTTACAAACGCGCAGAGTTACTCAATAGGTGACTATGTGCTTACAGGAGGTGAGCTTCCTGCGCTTGTGATGATGGATGCCATTGCAAGGATGGTGGACGGCGTGCTTACCAATAATGAAAGTGCGGATTTTTGAGTCGTTTGAAGATAATTTGCTTGAGTATCCGCAGTATACAAGACCTGTAGAATATGAAGGACTTAGGGTGCCTGATATGCTTCTTTCAGGTCACCACAAAAATATAGAAGAGTGGCGCAGAAAAGAGTCTATAAAGAGGACTTATCTTAACAGACCGGATTTGTTAGAAAATGCCGATCTTTCAAAAAAAGATTTGGAGTATCTGGATGAGTTAAAAAAGAAAGGCGGTGAATGTAATGATTAGAGAAGAGATAAATGAGATAAAAAAGCAGTTTAATAAGGATACAAATGTTATTACAAAGTATGCAGGATGCTATGTTGATGCTGAAAAAAATATAAAATTTATGACAAAGGATGCTTTTTACTCACTGCCTGAGGAAGATGCCTTCAAATATGAAGAGATTTTCAGAAAGACTCTTTCAGGTGCTGTCGGAAAATCTTTGTTGACTTTGGATTTTTCCATTGATGAGGAAGGTGAAGATACTCCGCATGCATTTCTTATGAAACTTATAGAGAGCAGACTTGACGATGAGTTGATTTTGGATGAATTTTTCAGAAAAGTTATTGGTGCATCATGAGTATGCCGAAAACTACTATATTATACTTGTAGATATGATGTATGACATACCGGGTAAGTCAAGTGATAAGCTTGCAATGGAAGATGCTTCAAATGAGGTTTATCACGGTCTGCTTTGCAGTATCTGCCCTGTTACATTGTCAAAGCCGGCACTCAGCTATTTTGCAAATGAGGGCGTAATTGCAAACAGAATCAGAGATTGGATTGTAGGTATGCCTATGCACGGATTTTTATTTCCGGCTTTTACAGAAAGAACTACAGATATACATGCGGCGCTCTACTTCAGCAAGAAAAACGATGCTCTGAATGAGAGTTTTATAAACGAGATTATAGGTGTAAACCCTCCGATGTCGTCAGTAATGCAAAAAGAGACCTTTGAAGCCGTATTATATGATGTTTTAAGAGATGAGCTTACAATGCCTGTGATGTCGGCTCTAAGTTCAAATATGCTTGATCTTATTGCAGAAAATTCCCAAAATCCTGAACCGCTTGTACTTACCAAAAACGATATGGTAAAACTCATATCAAAAAGCGGTGTCTCTGATGAGGCTGTAGAATCATATGAGAAAAGCGCGGATGCGGATATTGAGGTACTCGCAGACAATGTGGTCGATACAAAAAAGTTTGAGGTAAAGACTCCGGGTATCACCGTAAAAACTGATACGGATTCTATTGAGAAGCTTGAAACCAGAGTGATAGACGGCAGAAAATATCTGCTTGTGCCTATTGAGGATGATGTTGAAGTAAACGGAATGCCTGTGAAAGCGTAAATTCACAAAGTCAAGCTGTGAAAAACCATTTTTCATATTGACTTTTTTTACAAAAAGTTTTAAGATTAAGTAAATAAAATAATAATTCTTCGGGGCGGGGTGAGATTCCCTACCGGCAGTATAGTCTGCGACCTGCATAGCAGTTGATTTGGTGAGATTCCAAAACCGACAGTATAGTCTGGATGAGAGAAGAGTGTTTTCAAGATTCGTTTAATCGCCCCCTATTCTTAGGGGGTTTTTATTTTGGAAAACACACTCCGAAGCATATGCTATGGAGGTAGTTTATGTTAACAGCAGTAGTTGATAATTTGGTTTTTGTGGCGGAATTCCTAGGAATCGTATTTGCCACATTTGTAGTCGCATTTGTCTTTGAAAAGATAGCGAATAAAAGGTCGGGGTATGGCGGGCCTGTTATTACCACTCAAAAGATTGCTATGATCGGTCTTTTCGGTGCAATAAGTACAATACTTATGATGTTTGAAATTCCTCTTCCTTTTGCACCTACATTTTATAAGCTTGACTTTTCAGAGTTGCCTATAATGATAGTTACCTTTGCTTTCGGTCCGGTGGCAGGCGTGCTTACAGAGTTTATAAAGATTTTACTTAAGGTGATGTTTAAGTCTACATCTACAGCCTTTGTAGGTGAGCTTGCAAACTTCTGTGTAGGTGCTTCACTTATTCTTCCTGCAAGTATTATCTATATCTTCAACAAGACCAGAAACGGTGCTTTGATAGGCAGTATCACAGGTACAATTATAATGACTGTTTTCGGTTCTGTGTTTAATGCAGTTTATCTTTTACCTAAGTTTGCACAGCTTTTCGGAATGGATTTAAATGCTATTATAGGTATGGGAAGTGCGATAAATCCTTCAGTAAGCAATATTCAGACATTTGCACTTATGATTGTGGCACCTGTGAATTTATTAAAAGGCACCTTGATATCAACACTTACTATAGTTTTGTACAAGAAGTTTTCACCTGTTTTAAAGCAAGGCAAAGCTTTTATAGAAGTGAATATGGCAAAATAGCTTTTAGGGATTTATATGTTTAAGAGCAGTAAATCGTCACAGTCTTTCGGCAATGCTTTACACACGTTCGGTATGGTTTTACTTATAATAATAGCTTCCTGTATAATTCAAAAGTGTAGAAAGTAAATGATTTTTACAAAAATAGATACCTAAGTTAAACTGTCATTGCTGACCGAGCCAGTTAGCAAATGAGCGGAATAAGGAAGGTATCTACAAATGAATTCTACACAAAATAAGAAGATTGAACAAGTAAAAGAAACAACAATGATTGTCGGCATTGATGTTGGAAGTGAAAAGCATTATTTCAGAGCTTTTAACTGGAGAGGCATAGAACTTACCAGAAAGCCTGTAGCGTTTTTCAAACTCTATGGAGGATTCAACAGCTTTTACAATTCGGTTGTGGAACTGATGCAGAAAAAAATGAACTTAAAGAGGCACTGGTAGGAATAGAGCCAACCGGTCACTACTGGTTTGATCTTGGGCAGTTCATGGGTGAAAAGAACATAAAGTTTGTGATGGTAAATCCGCACCATGTGCATAAGACCAAAGAATTAGATGACAATAGTCCATCTAAAAATGACAGAAAAAGATCCTCGTGTTATTGCAGGGCTTGTAAGGGATGGACGATATTTTTTTATTCATATATGCCGACAGGTGTATATGCAGAACTGCGGAATGCGTCAAACCGCCGGTTTGTGCTTGTAGAAGAACAGACAAGGTCGAAGAACCGTCTGCAGAAGTGGGTTGCAGTGTATTTCCCGGAATATAAGGGGATTTATACACACATAGATGCCAAGGGAGGGCTGATGGTGTTAAAACAGGCACCAACTCCTGAGGAGATAGTAAGACTAGAGTGAAGGTATCATAAAGATATGGAAAGACGCTAAACTCCGAGGAAATGGGCATAAGAAGGCTATGCTGATTCTGAATGCAGCCATGAAAAAGCATAGGATTAAAAGCAGGTCTTACAGAAGCTCGGATGGAGATACAGGATCTGATAGAGGATTATGAACTCCAGACAAAACGCCTTGAACGGGTCAATGACCTGATTAAAGAACTGTGCCAACAGATCAGGTATGCGGATAAGTTGCTTGAAATAAAAAGGTATAGGAATAACAACCGTAGCTGGTTTCATAGCAGAAGTTGGTGATATCACGCGCTTTGATAGCACGAAAGAACTCCAGAAACTTGCAGGATTGGAACTGGTGGCAGATAGTTCAGGTAAGCACGACGGAAAAACAAAGATAAGCAAAAGAGGACGCAAGCGTCTCAGATATCTACTTTTTGAGGCAGCGATATCGGTGGTGGGAAAGAATGAAGAATTCAAAGAAATCCACAGATATTATACCACCAGGGAAAAGAATCCATTGAAAAAGATGCAGTCGCTGATAGCAGTAGCATGTAAGCTGATAAGAGTATTCCATGTGATCCTTACCAAGGGAATCAGTTATGATGCATCAAAGATGTTGAAAGATATTCGACGTCCGGGAGAGCAGTTAAAGGCTGCATAACCGAGCAATAAAGAACAACCATAATGATTATAGGAAGCGTCCACCGAAAGGTGCTGTAATCGTAGTGTTTGGATCAGTGATGAAAGTACAAAGAATGAGCTGGTAGCCGGCAGGAATTTTCTCCAAAGGGCATGACCCTGATGAATAGCTAAGCTGGCACCCTGGTTATGGACAGGCAGAACGAAGGAAGTGAGGACCCACCGTAAGGAGGATAATCCTGTTGGACATGAGAGGTGAGCTGCCATATAGGGATGGGTACACATCGAGGCCATTTAGAACGAATAGTGATGACGTTTTATTTGGTGCACCCATTATTACTATATATCTGCCCTGTATGAGGTAAAGATCACTCCATAACCTTAGTTCTATTCAATGACAGGTATCAAAAAGTATTGAATTTATTAAAAAAACACTTGATTATATGGAGAGGATTACCGATTTATGTTTTTGTTTGAGCTTTGTAAGATGCAAAAAGAAGATAATATCTGAAACGATTAAGACCGGCATATTTTTTTGCCGGTTTTTTTATTTTGGTCTTATTGCTTTTTACATTATATTCGTATAATGGAATCTTAGACAAATATACAACAAGTTGCAATATTTAGCCTAAGAGTAAGGAGTTTGATGAAAGAGGACAATTTTAATTTTTCTGAATGAAGATATAGAGACTCAGATTGATAAAGCCTGCTGATTTTTACATCACCGGAAAAGCTATACAAAAAGCTTATTGAAATCATATTGCATTATCATCCGTCAGATGACATCTCTATGATAACCAAAAGCTTATGAACTTGCAAAAAAAGCACATAACGATCAAAAGAGAAAGTCAGGTGAACCGTATATAATTCACCCTATTTGTGTTGCAATAATCCTTGCCGAGATTGAGCTTGACAAAGAGACGATAGCTGCAGGACTTTTGCACGATGTGATAGAGGATACAGCCATAACATATGATGAACTTGCAGATATGTTCGGGGTAGATGTTGCCAATTTGGTGGACGGTGTTACAAAGCTGACACAGCTCTCACTTAAGAATGACAAGATTGAGATGCAGGCTGAAAACCTAAGGAAGATGTTCCTTGCTATGGCAAAGGATATCAGAGTCATACTTATAAAGCTGGCGGACAGACTCCACAATATGCGTACTCTTCAATATATGAAGCCTGAAAAGCAAAAAGAAAAGGCAAGGGAGACTATGGATATATATTCTCCTATTGCACAAAGGCTGGGTATTTCAAAGATAAAGGTGGAACTTGATGACCTTTCATTAAAATATTTGCATCCTGATGTATATTATGATTTATCGGAAAAGCTGGCGTTCAGAAAAGAACAAAGGCAGCAATTTGTTGATGAGATAATAAATAAATTTTCACAACATTTATCTGCAACAGGAATGAAATTTACAATCAACGGCAGAGTAAAGCACCTCTTTTCAATATATAAAAAAATGGTAAATCAAAACAAGACACTTGATCAAATCTATGATGTATTTGCCATCAGGATTATTGTAGACAGTGTTACGGACTGCTACCTTGCACTGGGTACGGCACATGAGATATATAAAGCCTATCCCCGGCAGGTTTAAAGACTATATTGCTATGCCTAAGCCGAATATGTATCAGTCACTTCATACGACTTTGATATCGGATACAGGTCAGCCTTTTGAGGTGCAGATAAGAACTGTAGAGATGCATAAGACTGCGGAGTTCGGTATTGCGGCACACTGGAAGTATAAAGAGAGCGGAAGCGGCTCTGTAGCCAAGGGAGCTGAAGATGCCAAGATGAATTGGCTCAGACAAATCCTTGAATGGCAGAGAGATATGTCCGACAATGCCGAATTTTTAAAGGTAATAAAGAGCGACCTTGACCTTTTCTCAGATAATGTATACTGTTTTACTCCGGACGGAGATGTAAAAAAATCTTCCCGCAGGTTCAAACCCTATAGATTTTGCGTATTCCATACATTCAGCTGTAGGCAACAAGATGGTGGGAGCCAGAGTAAACGGCAGACTTGTAAATATCGACTATGAGCTTAAAAGCGGTGACAGAGTCGAGATAATCACTTCACAAAACTCGAAAGGACCAAGCAGAGACTGGTTAAATATCGTAAAGTCAAATCAGGCCAGATCAAAGATACAGCAGTGGTTTAAAAACGAATTAAAAGAGGACAATATCCTTCGTGGAAAGGATATGCTTGAAAGATATTGTAAGGCAAAGGGTATCAACTGGTCTGAGATAAACAAACCTCAATTCCAGGAAAAGGTAATGAAGAGATACGCCATCAAAGACTGGGATTCGATTCTGGCTTCTTTGGGACACGGAGGACTTAAGGAAGGTCAGATCATCAACAAGATGGTGGAAGAGCGAAACAAGATTGCAAAGAAGGAATTCAATGACAGCGCAATACTTGAGAGCATAGGTGACGGCAGTGACAAGGAAGTTATTGTAAAGAATTCAAAGTCCGGTATTACAGTAAAAGGTATTGACGACCTTGCGGTAAGATTTTCAAAATGCTGTAATCCTGTACCGGGAGATGAGATAGTAGGATTTATCACAAGAGGCAGAGGTATATCCATCCACAGAACGGATTGTATAAATATCATGAATTTGCCTTCAGATGACAGGATCAGAATTATACCTGCCGAGTGGCAGGAGTTTGAGGATTCAAAGCTTGCCGAAAAGTATCAGACCGAACTTCAAATTTTTGCACACAATCGTACAGGTCTCTTTATGGATATAACTAAAATTTATAGCGAAAATGATATTTCCATTACATCTATCAATGTTCGTACAAATAAAAATGATATTTCAACTATAAATCTTGTTTTTGATATAAAGGGAAGAGAGGAACTCAACTCACTTATAGGAAAAGCTTCGACAGGTGAGCGGGGTAATAGATATTGAAAGGACTGCAGGTTAATGAATAAAATCGGAGTATATGTACTGACTCTGGGTCCGGTACAGACCAATGTATATATAGCATATAATAAGGAAAGCCTGGAATGTTTTATAGTGGATCCGTCCGCACAGGCCGGGGATATTATAGATACAATAAAAGAACACAATTTAAAGCCGGTTGCGATTTTGCTGACACATGGTCACTTTGACCACATAATGGCGGTAAATGAATTGGTAAAAGAATATAATATTAAGGTTTATATTTCAAAGTTTGACGATGAGATGCTTTATGACAGTCGCAAATCAGGAGGAAGCTCATTTATCGGAAGCGGATATGTTACAAAGGCTGATGTACTTTTAAATGACGGTGATGTATTACATCTGCTTGATAAGGATATAGTATTTATTGCAACTCCGGGACATACAAAGGGATCGGGTTGCTACTATATTGCAGATGAAAAGCTTTTATTTTCAGGCGATACCGTATTTAGAGAAGACTGCGGAAGAACGGATCTCTATGGCGGTGACAATCCGTCCATTATAAAGTCAATATATGAAAAGGTGTTGACTTTGCCTGATGATGTAAATATACTGCCGGGGCATATGGATATGACTACAGTAGCACATGAAAAAAAGTACAATCCTGTAGCAATATATGTAAAAAAGCATGGTATTGACAGATGATTTCACTGCTTTTAGAGGATATGACCTTTGAACAGGATATAAGAGAGCTTTTAATGGCATTCTATCCTGGTGAAAAGTATATTTATACAGACGATACGGCATTGTTAAGAATTCACTTATATAAGAAAGAGCATGAGTATCATATAAGGATAAATACGGAAAGTGAAGTTTTAGAGTTTTGTTCAGAGATAAAAGATACCAAGTTTGATACGAAGAATGAGTTAAAAAGAAATATCTATCAGAATCTTTTAAAGCTTAGAAACAAAGAGTTGCCTTGGGGTACACTTACAGGTATAAGGCCTACAAAGATAGTGATGGATTTGCTTGAAAAAAATATGCCGCTTGAAGAAATAAAAAAGCATCTCAAAGAGGTATATCTGGTAGGCGATAAAAGAATGAATCTTTGCATAGATACGGCTTTTAAAGAGTTTAACATTCTAAAAAAGATTGATTACAAAGACGGCTATAGCCTGTACATCGGTATACCGTTTTGTCCTACAAGATGCCTTTATTGTTCTTTTACTTCCTATTCTATTGCACAGTGGAAAAAGGATACGGATACCTATGTGGAGGCGCTTTGTAAGGAGCTTATTGCCGTATCAAAGATGTATAAGGGAAAGAAACTTCAAACAATATATATGGGAGGCGGAACACCTACTTCACTTGAAGGCTGTCAGCTTACAAAGATTTTAGATACGGTAAAGACAAACTTTGATTTTTCAAACCTTTTGGAGTTGACTGTGGAGGCCGGAAGACCTGACAGTATAACAAGAGAAAAGCTTATTGCACTCAGAGATATGGGAGTAAACCGTATCTCTATAAATCCGCAGACTATGCAGCAAAAGACTTTGGATTTGATAGGCAGAAAGCATACTGTAGAGGATATCTGTAACAGTTTCAAACTGGCAAGAGAGGTGGGCTTTACCAATATAAATATGGACTTTATTATCGGACTTAACGGTGAGAGCTTGTCTGATATAAAGGACAGCTTTACAAAGGTAAAGTTCTTTTCGCCTGAGTCGATTACAATACATTCATTGGCACTGAAAAGAGCCGCCAGATTAAACACCGAAAAAAAAGAGAAATCATGGACAATGACTTGATGTTATCTATGATTGATGTTGCAACAGATACCTGCAATGAACTGGGGTTAAAGCCTTACTATTTGTATCGTCAAAAAAATATGGCGGGAAACCTTGAAAATATAGGTTTTTCAAAGCCGGGGAAAGAATGTCTTTACAATATATTGATTATGGAAGAAAAACAGACTATCATAGCTTGTGGCGCGGGTACTTCAAGCAAGATTGTCTTTAATGACGGCAGAATCGAGCGAATAGAAAATGTAAAGGACCCGAAATTATATATTGAAAGACTTGATGAAATGATAGAAAGAAAGGAAAATATGCATGGCATTGATTAAAAAAAGTGTCACCGGAATGAAGGATATTCTTCCTGAAGAGATGTTTATCAGAGATTATTTGATAAATATTATTAAAAAAACATACGGAAGCTTCGGCTTTACCTCTATAGAGACTCCGGCTATGGAGCATATAGAAAATCTTCTCAGTAAGCAAGGCGGTGACAACGAAAAGCTTATCTTTAAGATTTTAAAAAGAGGAGAAAAACTTAAACTTGAAAATATAAAGGATGAGAACGATTTGGTTGATGCCGGTCTAAGATACGACCTTACATTGCCTCTTGCCAGATACTATTCAAACAATCAGGCAAATCTTTCGAATCCTTTTAAGGCATTGCAGATAGGTAATGTATACAGAGCCGACAGACCTCAAAAGGGCAGATTCAGACAGTTTACACAGTGTGATATAGATATTCTGGGAGAAGCTTCAAATCTTGCTGAAATAGAGCTGATACTTGCAACCACTAAGGCACTTAGTGAAATAGCAAAGTGGCAAAACACTTCACTGTAAGAATAAATGACAGAAGAATCCTTATGGCTATGGCGCTTTATGCAGGTTATGACGAGGATAATATAGGTAATGTATTTATAATCCTTGACAAGATGGATAAAATAGGCATGGGCGGTGTAAAAAAAGAACTGACAGAGCTTGACGGCGAGGAAAAATGTTCAAAATATCTGAACCTGTTTGAAGGGCTTAAAGATAATACCGAGGCTGTTTTATCGTTAAAAGATAAGCTAACGGATTTATTGAAGACGGAGTACTTGACAGTCTTTGTGAAATAATGGATACGAGTGCTTGAAGTAAATACAAATGATTTTTCACTTGTATTTGATCCTACCTGGTTCGCGGTATGGGATACTATACCGGAACTATATTTGAAGTCAGTATGGAAGGATTTTTCAGGTTCGGTTGCAGGCGGCGGCAGATATGACAAGATGATTGGAAGATTTACAGGTAACGATACACCTGCCTGCGGATTTTCTATAGGTTTTGAGCGTATCATAACCATACTTTTTGGATGCAGGCTTTAAGATCCCCGATGAGAGCAGGAAGATAGCTTTTTTATATGAAAAGAATATAGACGGCAATGTTTTTAAAGGACATATTAAAGGAAGCTGCATCACTTCGAGAAGCCGGAAATATTGTACTGGTTTCAAAGATGAATAAGAATAAAAATTCCAAAAAGAAGGACTTGAAAAAAACAAGGATATACGGAGTTTAAGGAATTTTTATAGAGAAGCCTTAAAAATAAATACAGTTAGGAGATAAAAATGGCAGAATCAATGCTTGGCTTAAAGAGAAGTCACAGATGTGCAGAGGTGGTAAACGCACCGCTTGAAAGTGAAGTTACCGTAATGGGATGGGTTCAAAAGAACCGTAACAAGGAGGAATCATATTCTGTGACCTCAGAGACCGCTCAGGAATATTGCAGATAATATTTGAAGAGGACGAGTGCGGAAGTGAAGTGTTTAATAAGGCTATGAAGCTTAAACAGGAGTTTTGTATAGCCGTAACCGGAATTTTAAAGAAAAGAAGCGGAGCTTTTAACGAGTCACTGGCAACAGGTGCGCTTGAGGTAAGAGCAACAGGACTTAGAATACTTTCGGAATCAGATACTCCTCCTTTCCATATCGAAGAGGATTCAAAGACCAAGGAAGAACTTAGGTTAAAGTACAGATTCCTTGACCTTAGAAGACCTGATCTTCAAAGAAATCTTATGGTCAGAAGTAAAGTGGCTACCACTACAAGAATTTTCCTTGCAGAGAACGGATTTTTGGAGATTGAAACTCCTACACTTATAAAGAGTTCACCTGAGGGTGCAAGAGATTACCTCGTACCAAGCCGTGTATATCCGGGAAGTTTTTATGCACTTCCACAGTCTCCACAGCTTTTTAAGCAGCTTTTGATGGTATCGGGATATGACAGATACTTCCAGCTTGCAAGATGTTACAGAGATGAGGACTTAAGAGCTGATCGTCAGCCTGAATTCACACAGATAGATATGGAGCTTTCATTTGTAGATGTGGACGATGTTATAGATGTAAATGAGAGACTCTTACAAAGACTGTTTAAAGATGTACTTAATATCGATGTAAAACTTCCTATTCAAAGAATGACATGGCAGGAGGCTATGGACAGATTCGGTTCCGATAAGCCTGACCTCAGATTCGGTATGGAGTTAAAGGATGTTTCAGATATTGTAAAAGACTCAGAGTTTGCGGTATTTAAGAATGCACTTGCAAACGGAGGAAGCGTTCGCGGTATCAATGCAAACGGACAGGCAGGTATGCCGAGAAAGAAAATAGACGCTCTTGTTGAGTTTGTAAAGAGCTATAAGGCAAAGGGACTTGCATATATGGCTGTTGAGGCTGACGGAAGTATAAAGTCGTCATTTGCAAAGTTTATGAAAGAAGAAGAGATAGAAGGCTTAAAGACGGCACTTGATGCAAAGCCCGGAGATATGCTTTTCTTTGCTGCAGATACCAATAAGATAGTTTGGGATACACTTGGAGCTTTGAGAGTTGAGCTTGCAAATCAGCTTGGACTTTTAAAGAAAGATGACTACAGATTCCTTTGGGTTACAGAGTTCCCTCTGCTTGAGTGGTCGGATGAAGAAAACAGATTTAAGGCAATGCACCACCCGTTTACTGCTCCTATGGATGAGGATTGGCAGTATATCGACTCGGATCCGGGCAGAGTAAGAGCAAAGGCATATGATATAGTACTTAACGGTACGGAGATCGGAGGAGGTTCTGTAAGAATCCATCAGGCCGACATTCAGTCAAAGATGTTGATGTGCTGGGACTTTCAAAAGAAGTTGCAAATGAAAGATTCGGATATCTTTTGGAAGCTTTCAAGTACGGTGTTCCGCCTCACGCAGGTCTTGCATACGGTCTTGACAGAGTGGTAATGCTTATGGTAGGTGCCGACTCTATAAGAGATGTAATTGCCTTCCCTAAGGTTAAGGACGCATCGGATCTTATGACAAATGCACCTGATAAAGTGGACGATGCACAGTTAAAGGAACTTGGAATAAAGATAGAAGAAAAATAACACATAGGTCTGCTGATTTGGAGATTATATGGAAGATATAAAAATATTGGTGGTAGATGATGAAGCCAGAATGAGAAAGCTTGTAAAAGACTTTCTAAGCATTAAGGGCTACATAGTGTTGGAAGCACAAGACGGAGAAGAGGCACTTAAGGTGTTTGACGCCAACAAGGATGTTAAACTGATACTTTTGGATGTCATGATGCCGAAAATGGACGGCTTTGAAGTCTTGGAGGCTATAAGACAGTATTCAAAAGTACCAGTTATGATGTTGACTGCCAGAAGTGAAGAAAGAGATGAGCTGGAAGGGTATAAGCTTGGTGTGGATGAATATATCACAAAGCCTTTTTCTCCAAAAATACTTGTGGCAAGAGTTGAAGCCGTACTTAGAAGGACTGTCGGTGAAGCCGAGGACAGACTTATAGCAGGCGCCATAGAGATAGATAAGGTTGCCAGAAGTGTATATATCGACAAAAAGCCTGTAGATTTAAGCTTTAAAGAATATGAGCTTTTGACATATTTTATTGAAAACAAAGGTATTGCACTGTCAAGGGAAAAATTCTAAGCTCCGTATGGAACTATGACTATTTCGGTGACGCCAGAACCATTGATACTCATGTAAAAAAACTTCGTGCAAAGATGGGTGAGCGAGGTGACTATATAAAGACTGTATGGGGTATGGGCTATAAGTTTGAAATCACACCATGATTAAATATAGATAAGGAGTCAATATGACAAAAATAAGAACAAGATATGCACCAAGTCCAACAGGAAGAATGCATGTTGGAAATCTTAGAACTGCATTGTATGCATACTTGATTGCAAAGCACGAAGGAGGAGACTTCCTCCTTAGAATAGAAGATACCGATCAGGAAAGATATGTGGAGGGTGCTACAGAGATAATATATAATACACTTAAAGAAACAGGTCTTACACATGATGAAGGTCCTGATAAGGATGGAGGCTGCGGCCCTTATGTACAGAGTGAAAGACAAAAAGAGGGTATTTATCTGAAGTATGCAAAAGAGCTTATAGATAAGAAGCAGGCTTATTATTGCTTTTGCACCCCTGAGCGTCTCAACTCACTTCGCTCAAATGTAAACGGTGAAGAGATAATGAAGTATGACAAGCATTGCCTGTCACTGTCAGAGGAAGAGATAAGAAAAAAATCTTGAGAGCGGTATACCTTATGTTATCCGCCAAAACAACCCTACTACAGGAACCACTACATTCCATGACGACATATACGGGGATATCACAGTGGATAACTCGGAGCTTGACGATATGGTACTTATAAAGTCTGACGGATATCCTACTTACAACTTTGCAAATGTGGTAGATGACCACCTTATGGGCATCACACATGTAGTCAGAGGAAACGAGTATCTTTCATCCTCACCTAAGTACAACAGACTTTATGAGGCGTTCGGTTGGGAAATCCCTACCTATGTACACTGTCCTCTTATAACAAATGAAGAGCATAAGAAGCTTTCAAAAAGAAGCGGTCATTCATCATTTGAGGATCTGATAGAGCAGGGATATGTTGCCGAAGCTATTGTAAACTTTGTAGCTTTGCTTGGCTGGTCTCCTGAAGATGACAGAGAGATATTCTCACTTAAAGAGCTTGTAGAAGCTTTTGATTATAAACATATTTCAAAGTCACCTGCCGTTTTTGATATGGTAAAACTTTCATGGATGAACGGCGAGTACCTTAAAAATATGGATGAGGAAGATTTCTTTAAGCTTGCAGAGCCGTATATCGACAAGGTCATCACAAAGCCGCTTGATATAAGAAAGATCGCAAATATGGTAAAGACAAGAATAGAGGTTTTACCACAGATTGCAGACCATATAGATTTCTTTGAAAAGCTTCCTGATTATGACATCTCAATGTACACACATAAGAAGATGAAGACAAATTCCGAGAATTCACTTGCACTTTTAAAAGAGGTATTGCCTATTTTGGAAGCTACAGATGACTACTCAAATGATAATCTCTTTGGTATACTGTCCGCATTCGGCAAAGAGCATGAGTATAAGACAGGATTTATTATGTGGCCGATAAGAACCGCACTTTCAGGAAAACAGATGACTCCTGCAGGCGCTACAGAGATTATGGAAGTTCTCGGAAAAGATGAATCAATAAGAAGGATTAAGATTGGAATTGACAAATTACAGCAGTAATCAAAAAAAAAGGCCATAGAACATGGGGCAGGTCCCCTGATGGTATTGGCGGGACCCGGCTCAGGAAAGACCTTTGTTATCACACATAGAATAAAATATCTTATAGAGGGGCCGGGTATAAACCCGGCCCATATTTTAGTTGTAACTTTTTCAAGAGCGGCTGCAAAAGAGATGAAAGACAGATTTGAAAAACTCTGCTCAAAAAGTCCTGTTACATTCGGAACTTTCCATTCGGTTTTCTTTAATCTCTTGAAAACGGCTTACGGTTTTGGCTCCGAGCAGATAGCCTCAGATGAGTTAAGGTACACTCTTATTAAAGAACTTATAAAAAGAAACGCCATAGAAAATGAAGATATAAATACATTTGCAGGCAATCTTTTAAATGAGATAGCGCTTGTAAAACAGGACAATATCAGTATAAAAAACTACTACTCAAACAGTATTTCAAGTGATACCTTCAAAAAAATCTACAGTGATTATGAAAGTGAACTTGAGGCAAGAGGAAAGCTTGACTTTGAAGATATACTCTCACTTACATATGAGCTTTTTAAGTGAGAGAAGTGATATTTTTAAAGGTCGTTCAAAAACAGATATCGCTACATACTGGTAGATGAGTTTCAGGATATCAACTTCTTACAGTACAATATAATAAAGCTGATAGCCGGTGAGAAACAAAATATTACTGTAGTAGGCGATGATGACCAGTCTATCTACAGATTCAGAGGGGCAAGGCCTGAGATAATGCTTGGTTTTGACAGAGATTTCAGGAATGTAAAAAAGGTATTTCTTGATATCAACTTTCAGATCAAGCACACAGATAGTGAATGCTTCCACCAAACTTATATCATTTAACAGTAAGAGATTTCCAAAAAAACTTTTAAGGCAAAAGAACGGAGACGGCGCGCCTGTATCCTTGATAGAGTTTAAAAATCCTTTTCATGAAGTAAACTCTATAATAAAGGATATTAGGGGATTATATAAAATCGGGTCAGGATATAAACGATATAGCCGTACTTTATCGAACCAACCTTTCACCGAGACTTTTGATAGAACGGCTTATGCGAAACAATATTCCTTTTACTATAAGAGATGCCATACCGAATCTGTTTGACCACTGGGTGGCAAAGGATATTATCTCATATATAAAGCTTGCCATAAATATGGGAGATAAAAAGTGATTTACTTCGCATCTCAAAACAAGCCTAACAGGTATATAAGCAGAGATTCGCTTTCCTCTTCAAAAGCAAATATAGAGACACTTTTTGACTACTACGATGATAAAAGTTATATGATTAAAAGAATAGTGGAACTTAGAGAGCATTTAAGGACTATAAAAAATCTCAAGCCTGCGACAGCCCTAAGATATATAAGAAATGTAGTAGGATATGATGAATATATAGAGGAGTACTGTGATATGAACGGCGTTGAAAGTGATGACTGCCACAGTATACTTGGCGATCTTGAAAAACAGCGCCGCAGAGTATAACACCTTTAATGACTGGTTTTGTACATATGGATGAGTACAAAGATGAGCTTATAGAGAGCAAGAAAGAAGTCAAAGTGAAAAACGATAAAGGTATAAGGCTTTATGACTTTTCATTCATCAAAGGGTCTTGAGTTTGATATAGTCTATATAATTGATGTGAATGAGGGCAGTGTACCTTATAAGAA